>Ga0247729_10000033_pt1 | contig 68745 bp, 86 predicted proteins | sample UWRJL133311R2_FD_180958 | JGI IMG/M metagenome (GOLD analysis project Ga0247729, IMG submission 180958) | Plant litter microbial communities from Arlington Agricultural Research Station in Wisconsin, United States - UWRJ-L133-311R-2 | ecosystem: Environmental > Terrestrial > Plant litter >... | reverse complement strand
ACCATCCTCTTTTAAAAGATCTTTCCAGGTTTTTTGTACTACCGGGGGCGTAGCCTCTTGGGGGACAGCGGGAGGCGGTGCTGTTGGTGTTGGCTGCTCGGCTGGCGTAACGTCGGGCGTTACTTCTGCTGGCTGAGTAGATTCTACCGTATCAACTATTGGCGTCTGTGCTGGAACCTCGGGAGTTACCGTCTCGGTTTCCTGGGTTGGCGTTGGCGCTGCGTTGGGATCAATGATGCGAATCGTTTCTGCGGTCGCTCCTTTAAATTCTCCGGGATATTCCATTAGGGTTTTTTAGGGTACGGATTATCTTATTTTTTCTTCCCGGATTTGGAGTCGTCGCCTTTCAAAATATCGGCTGAAGTTTCAGCGTCAAGAATCGTTTGTGTGCCGTCTGTTGTTTTCACAATAACCTGCGCTGTTTCATCTTCTGCTGTTTCTTTCTTCTTTGAAACGGTCAGGTTTTCTTTTGCATCTTCTTCAGTCAGAAGTTTCTGGCTGCCATCAGCAAATGTGATAAGCGACTGGCCTTCTTTAACTGCGGTCTGCAGGTTGTTTACAGAACGAAAGGAAGTGAATTCACCTTCTTCGTTAAGTTTAACGTCAGCGTTTACGGCTTTTTCTCCGGCCTTCAGTTTCTTTTTAATCGAATCGTTGAATGCGATTTTTTCAACTGTTACTGTTTGTTTATAAACACCTTCCATAGAACAAGAATTATAGTTATGATTCGTAACTACAAAACTCAAACACTTTTTTCAATACGTTGCAAATATTACGGCAGGTTTTTTAAATTAATTGCTCTGTGGGTGGCTCAGTCATTTGCTCCATAGGCATCTCTTCCATCGTGGGCTGTGGCGCTGGTTCCGGAACAGTTATCCCCTGTTCGATTTTGCTTTTCCTTTCGTCGTGATCCTGCTGCATCATGGTGCCTGCTAGTTTCATTCCGGCAGATGATTGCTGAATAGCGTTTGCGTTATCTGATTTTAATTTTGCTATTCTATAATCCCAATCTTTTTCTAAATCAGCAAGTTCTTTCTTTAAGCGGTATTCTTCTTTCAACGTTTCCTGCTTTGCTTTCTCTGCTGCCTGTGCTGATTGAATCTGAATCTGACCGGTCTGTTGCGCATTTTGCATTGCCATTTGCTGATCTTTCTCGCGTTTCTTTTTAACGTGGAAAGCAAGTAACATTTCAGCCTGCTTCAGACTGCGACAGTTACGAATCATAACCTTAACGGACGGATCAACCTGTCCTTGCGCATCTTTCAGATTGAGATCCTGGATCAGCATTGACCACTCCTGATTGGTTGGCCTGTCCTCTACCATGATGCCGATCTCGTATAGTTTCAGATCAGGTGATGCCTGCCAGAATTTCTCCGTATTGGAACCGAGCGCATCTTTTATAACACCCTGAACCGTCTTGCCTGATTTTAAAGCGGCCTGTACACGCTGAATACATCCCTTTGCGAGACGGGCGTTTACGTTCTTGTCAGCACGAATGATTGGGTACTGGCTATTGTTGGTAGCATCGATAGCCGAATTTGCCACAGGAACAAGGGTTTTCGCGTTTGGCGTCGAGCCGTCTGTGAGCTGGTTGAACCCGGATAAATCGCTGATCTCCTGAAGCAGGCGTGACAAGTCCTGCAGCAATACCGCAAATTCATTTGCCATTGGTGTTGGCTGAACATCTACAGATTTGTAATTGATGTTGCCGGTACTGCCATCGCGTTTTCGGGAAAGCATAACGTTCGTCTGGAACATCATGTCAATCAGTTCCATTGGTTTCATCGACTGGCCGCCCTGACCTAACGCAACGTTTTCCAGCGCGTCCATGTCAATATCAATGATATACGGAATCCATTTGTTTTTGAAGTTGCGGATCTTCACAACCGTTTCCTGGTATTCGTCGAGTGTAGGAACAAGGCGTTCCATTACACCGACAGCCACCATGTTATAAAAGTTGAAGGCGTACAAGTGGTAACTAAGGCAGGCTTTTGCAAGATTCGATTTCTCGCGCTTCTGGTTAGTAGCCAGCCCTTCATCGTAGACGAATTCGGTACCAATGATCCATTTGCATTTATATACCTGCTGAACTTTGCGGGTTGAAAATTTTGGCACCTCTTTCCCGTCAATAACAACTTTCGTGTCCTTCCTTTTGTATTCGTATTTATCCCGGCCAAAGACAAGATTGCCCTTGCTGTTTACACGTTGCGAGAATACCATCTCGTCTGTAGAAATAAACTCCAAGTCAAGCACGTAAACCTTTGACTTTTCTTTTGTGCCGAATGTAGCGGTTGGTCGATATGCATTCTGATCGTTTGCATTCTTGATTATATCAAGTTCGTCCTTTGTAAATAAAGGCACTAGTTCCGAAACATTCACTTCGATCACTTCCCCAAAATGGGTGCAATCTTTGAAGTCTGCCCGAACCGACCGACTGCAGATAATATTCGCCGGATTAACAGCCCGAACGCATGTGTTCCCGTTCTCGTCGTTCCATTCTTTGTACCCACCTACGCCGTAGTCATACCAGTTCGTGATGGTGATGTTTCTTTCTTCCGGGAAATCATTCATGTCCGCTACAAGTTCCCACGCCATTTCAGCTTCCATCGCCATGTTATGCTTGTAGGTGTAATCCTTCTGCATGTCGAGTTCTTCCAGGTCTTCCGCTTCACCTGGCTCTTGTTTCAATTGTGGCGAATCAAGTAATTCCGGATTGGCCTGTTTCGCCATGTCCCGCATCATGATCTTAACCTTCGCTTCGTTGAAGAACTTTTCGGTCTCGTCTTTCGCAAGTGCGTCAATAGGCGTAGCAACGATGTTATACTGCCGCTGCTGCAATTTACTGATGGCAATATCCCGGTATTTAGAGATCACCGGACGAACTGTAAGATCAAGTCCGGTTGCAAACGTCTTGCCGTCCTTGTCAACATAAGGCAGTCCGTATTTCTTCGTATCCTGTTTACCCAGCGCATACTTTTTCAACGTCTCGTATTTCTGCGACGCCCCATAAAAGATGCTTGACGCGATCCCGGTCGACGTGTTGTTGCTCACGCTGTCTCGCCATGCCTGTTTTGCGTAGGCCAGCATGAATGTTTTGTCTTTCGTCTTCGGGTCTATGTTTGGATCAGGATACATTAACTTACTTTTTTCATTCTGAAATAATCGGTGACTTCGCGGGTGCTGGAAGATTCACGTTTAAATACGATTTGCATATCTGCTACCAGCGTCCATCCTGCTGCCATAGCTTCATCGGAAGGTTGTGTGTTCTTGAGATCAAAGTTTAACCAGTCCACACAAAGCGAACTGAAGAAAACTTTTTCAATATGGTTCTCAACATACTCCTCTGTGAGTTCTGCCAGTGTTTGTTTATTCTCAGGCGTTGATGGAATGCCAGGCTCTTTGTATCCGGGTATGTAGATCAGGAACCCGCCGTATCCCCGATCAAAGAAGTATCGTTTGATCCCCGGTTTGTTGGTTTCATAAAGCAATGGAGAGCCAAAGTAGAACGACTGCATAATCATGTCCTCGTACATCATGCTTGCCATAGCTGGCCTTGCGTGATACTTGCACACGAATGCTTTATTGAACGGATTGTCTCCGTCCAGGGGGTTGTTTTTCTGCAAAACGAAACTTGCTGCTTTTGATTGCCGTCCATCGTCCTGCGTAGTATCATGATCATACGGGTCAACCGCCGAGATGAATCGCATTTTATTCCCCGGCACATACCCGTTGCCGCGATGTATCGTATTGTTTGGAACAGCAAGAGAAAATCCCAATGGCATTTCCCATCTACCGTTTTTTGTCTTAACCCACAACACTTCTGAATCTCTGACAGCATCTTTCCATTCGAAATTCCCGCGTTCGGTTGTTTCGTTCCAGGAAAGCACGTCAAGCCGCTGGTTAAGTTTCAAAGAATTGTACAGGCACTTCTCGCCATTGGTCATGAACATCTCGTGTTCATTAAAGGCGTTTTTCTTTATCTCGGAAGTTAGATCGTTACCAGATAACGCAGCCCTTCTATTGAGGTAAAATAGCTTGTCCTCTTCCACATTTGGCATACCGTATTTGTCAAAGCTGGTTGCTTCAAATGCGGGAATAAAATATCTGTACAACCCTGTTTTTGTCTGATCGTTCTTGTCACGAACTTGAGGGTCACTATCCATCCACATTTTTTGGAATGTGTTGCCTGACTCCATTAGTTCGACCGTTGTTGTATAAATCGCAAAACCAACCCATTGCCCATTTTGCGTAAGGCAATATTTTACAACTTGATGACGGGCATATACGTCTACCTCATTGGGGGTTTTTCCCACTTCATCGCCAAGATATCTATGAAGTTTCGCGCCATCGTAAGCAAACTTTTCAGAAGATTTCCAGTCAATCCAAGAATTAAGTTCGACTTTTCCAAAATCCAAAACAGCCTTCGCGCCTTTCTTATTCGCATTTTGAAAACGTAATTCAGCAGACGGTCTGATGGATTTGCCTGTATCAAACACGGGACGGAAAAAATCAGGCAGATTGTAAAAGCTATTAATTAGCTTGTTTGAGAAAACAGCCTTAGCGTCTGCCCCTGTTTTAGATTGAATACCAGCATACTTATCCTGTGATCTGGAAATGTATTCAAAGAGTAAACAGGTGCCTTTGTAGGTTTTACCCGCGCGTCTATTAGCTGCATATATCAACCCGGCACAACGGGGATCTTCGATACAGTACGCTACGACATAATAGTATTTTCGGTCAGAGTCTCGGTAATCGGGGTATATGCCATCCAACTTCCACCATGTGGCATAGAAATAGTTTAATCCTGTGATATAGGTCGGGATGCCATTATTCATAAACCAATACCCACATAACCTTCTTCTCCATTCTTGCTGCCTAAATTGCTCTAATGCAGGGTCAATGTAGTCCGGGTCATTAGACATTTTTAACAACTCTTTTCCCCGCTTTATTTTCCAGTCTTTCGGCAGTTCTGTTCTAACCCATACCTGTTCTTTTTTTATTGACGACGACGATGCAATGCCAACAAATTCCAGTTCACCATTGACCACATTTTTCCCATACCCAACAGGCGGCAATTGGCATTCATAGCCATATATCTTTTCAACCGATCCGTCTTTAATAGGATAATACATGCGCGACCTTGTTGCTTTTTTTAATGTTATCTATGCCCCATAGTGGCTGTAGGTTTCTGAAATTTAGCGCAGTCATCAGACAGGATTCGTTTGTAAGATTGAACCAACTCAACGGGATTTTGTGATCAATATGCCATTGCCCGTAGTTGTCCCACGACATCCCTTCCGAAAACTGAGACTCTAAGTGTAACTTTAATTCAGGTATAGAACACCCGATCAGTTGACATGTGCGTATTCCATTGGTTCCTGTTTTTAACGCCATCGTAATTCTTCGCCGGACATTCTTGCTTATCCTGTATTCCGGATCAGAATCCAGCCTTGCGTTTTCCCATTCCCTTCTTTTTTTTCGAAGGTGTTGCTTGTTTTCTAGGTCGTACTTTCGCTGCCTCTCTCTTTTTTTCTCTGCAGTTCTTAAATTGTATTCTTTTTTTTGAGCGTTAATCCGGTCTTTATTTTTTAGGTAAAAGGCAGCTTTTTTTAAAATTATTTGCTCTTTGTTCAACTCATTATAAATCAAATGATTCTTTGTAACCCTCTCTTTGTTGGCTTCCCGCCATAGCTTACTTGATGCGTTAAGTGACTCTTTATTATTGTCCCTGTATAATTTTTGCCTTTTCTTATTAGAATCAATGTTGGCATGATGAAATATCCTGCTCCTCTCTGAAACACACGATTTGCATTCATCTCGGTATTTCTGACTATCTTTTCTGAAGTAGAATTCGTTGATAGACTTCTGATTACCGCATTTTATACAGGATTTATTTTCCATTTATCGCAATTGATTCGGGTGAAACTCTGTGGATCTTATTCGCAGCGTCAAGCAGGGCATCATCCTCGCTGTAGAATTTGCGGTAATAACCTTCCAACCTATCATTTAACTTATCCATTTCATCGCCTATCGTGGAAATAATTTGATACGCCTGCAGCTCCTCTTTGTCTTTTTCAGCTTTAACAGGTTTGGTAATGCGATTATTAAAACCCCACCACACCTGTTCCATGCTGATGATCATTGCCCAAAGCCTTGACCTCACAAACATTCTCAAGAAATAATCAACAGCTACTGTAAACCTGTCTTCCGAGAACTGAAACATGCTTTCTAAAATCACTTGGTTCGAAAGCAACTCATATCCAGCGTATAACGCGGCAGATTGTTTTCTAACAGTGAGGTCGCTGTACTCTTTAATAAAGGGTGACTTCGGATCATACATGCAGATAATGTATTTTACTGCAAGCGTGTCCGAATTAGACACCCCATCAGGGAACATCTCGCTCAACCTCGGATAAGTCTTGAACAAATCTTTCTTGAGCGGATTAAACAGGCACCCGTTGAAATCTTTTTCCGTGTAGTTCATAGGGTTATGATTCGTAACTAATATAAAATTAGACTTGTTTTTTGGAATTTATTAATTATCACGGCAGATTGCCTTCGGACGACTGCGGCTGACCTTTGCCTTTACTGGAAATGGTAATTGTATTTTCCCCGCCGTACCTTGCTTTCATCTTCTTTTCCATGATAGCACCAAGTTTACGGTTGATGTTTGTGACTTCAGCGTCACCTATTCCGAACAAGGCGAATGAATTAATCATGAAGTTTAATGCTGCGGCTTGCTGTTCCTGTGTGGTAATCTCAGTTTTCTCGGTTACGACTTTATCGCCCATGCCGCCTTTTACAACCCTGTCAGTCTGCCCCAGAATCGCTTCTTCTGCATTCTTTGAAAGTGCGTTAACCTGCGTTGGCAGGATGCCATACATTCCCCATGAACTAAACCCGCCGTTTTTTGAATCGTCAAACTCGTAGAATAGTTTCGGAGATTTACTGGCCTTGCCGCCGTTTGGATATTCTTCACTAGCTATGTTCGAATAAATCCAGTTCATTCCTTTTTGACTGGCTCCTTGAACTGCTCCGCCCAACCCGGAGAATAAATAATCATTCATCATGTTTGCTACAAGACGCTTCTGTTTGTCGCTGACGTTGAATGTAGATTCGCCTACCTTGATGTCAACGCTTTGGTAGTCATCTACTTTCTTTTCATCTTCTTCATCCCACATGCCGAACACGGATGCTAAGAATTGTGACGCAGGAGTTGTAATCCAGCCAGATAGTGCGTAAATCTTGATCGCGTTGAATACGCCTGTTTCTACAACGGTCGCTGCGAGTGATCGTGCCGCTTCTGCTTTATTCCCGCCTTTCCATATCTTCTGCATATCGTTCGTCATTCTTACGCGCTGGTTGGTAGAGAATGAACTGAACGGGAGTACCAGATTTTTCAGCACCGAACCAAGCCCTTTTGTGTCGCGGTAATATGTTGCGAGTTCGGTATTGTTATTCGGGTTCTGTGACCGGCTGACCATTTGTTCTGCATAGGCCGCCGCTTCTTCATTGAACGATTCGTGCGCTTTGTTCCAGTCGATTGTAGAAATGTCCGTTCCCTGGCGTTTAAGATCCTGCATGTAGTAGGCAAGCCATGAAGTACGGGCAACGCTTACATCTGATTTAACCAGTGCGCTCATGGAAGACTCGGCAATCTTCGCCATCGTGTTCATGACTTCTTTTGTATTGCGACGAATATCATTGGCCGTGATGGACCGTTCGATTGCCGCTACATCAGCGTCGTGATTATACCCAGCCTTTGCGCCTCCACGTGTAGCGATGCTGGATAGATCGAATAATTTAATCTTATTCGATACGCCGAATGCTTTAAAGTACAGCGGCAGATCAGTTCCGAGATTCGCAAGTGTTGAGCTGGCTACGGACAAATACTGCTTTGGCAACTGAGACAGTGAGCCAAGTGCGATACGTGCGCCTTTGACCTGCAGCACATTCAGCAACTTTACAAAGTTCTGTTCTGCTTCCGGCGCTGGCAACTGTTTGTTCTTTTGTTTCAGTACTGCTTGCCGTATATTCTCCATGACGGTATTCTTGTTCTTCTGACCGCCGAGTAACTTTGCAGAATCCGGTGAATCAAAGAATGCCCGAACCTTCGCAATGGCAGGCGCCGTTTCAAGATCGTAGTTTGTCTGGAAGAACCTTTCAGCCTGGACAGAATCAAAATCAAGATCAAATACAGTCCCTGCTGGAAGCATCCCCGTCTTGATACGATTGAGTTTAGTTTTGGAAGGCGACACGTCCAGCTTCTTGCTTGACATGGTGACTTTAAAAATATCTTCCTGCTCAGAAGTGATTGGTTCCCCGTTGATCTTTTTTGCTTTGGTCGCCGTGTAATTGTTGTACCGTTCGAATATTTTGTTGTTGTAAATTTCTGAACTGGCAGCAACTTCGTCAACACGTTCGCCGAACTTGTTCTGCCAGAACTCGACCAGTTTAATGTTGGCTGGTTCGATGGTTTCCAGTTTAGAGCGCACGTCTGCTGCTGATTCAGAATCCTTCAGGATTTCATCATACACTTTCTGTAGAACCTTGCCTTCCTGAATATCCGTTTTGTCTTCAGAAGCGCTCAGCCTTTCGTAACTAAATTGAATGATTTGTTTTACCCTGTCGAACTCTGCTTTAATGTCTTCAGCCGTTCCGCCGAGATCCTGAACGATACGGGCATACACTCCCCGGCGATACCTGTTCTCAGGTTCGTCGAGACGCTTGCCCATGCTTCGCTTCAGTTTATCGTACTCTGCCAATGTTGCTTCCTGCGTAACGGTTGCGCGAGAATGCCCGTTGAACACTGCCCGAATACCTGATAACTGCTGCATCCTGGACGCGAGTTTCGTACTTTTGGCGATAAACTCAAACATGAGTTGAACCGATGCAAACCCTTTCGCCATCCTGCCGAATAGATTATCAGCAAACTTGCTCAGGTTGATTCCGGACGCCTTAATCTCAGTCGCCATGGTTTTATTGTCAGCCTGCATGTCAGACAGTATCGCAAGTTCCCCCGCTCCAAAAAACTCACCGTTGGCTATGATGTTGTTGATCACGTCGTTCATCCGGACCATCTGTGAAATAGACAGTGTTTTTGGATCGAGTGCCAGTATTTTTCTAACCAGCACATCTTCCTGCGGGGTAAGCAAATCGAGATACGCTACATCGTCCATCATCTCTTGCAAGCTGGATTGCTGCATTTCGATCAGCTGACGGAAAGCGTTCTCTTTTTCTTTCTGCTTCGAGTTGTTAAGGTCCTGAATCTGTTCAGGCGTTGCAGCAGGATCGTTTATGCCGTCGATAATTGCCTGCATTTCTTCCAGCGACATTGTGTTAGGATCGATTACACCGATGTCAACCAAATCCTGGTAATTCTCTGCGGTCTTTTGTTTTGCTTGTTCTTCCGCGAAGGTTAATTGATCGTCGGTGTATTTCCGAATGTCTCGGTTCGCCAGGGTCGCCGCTTCGTCTTTCGCCACGCCTTTACCCTCAACGATTTTTACCGATGCTGCTTTCTGTGTTTCAAGAACCTTTGCCGCGATCTCGTTGTAAGCTGCCAGGTCAGAAACATTCTCAGGCTTGATCTTAAGGAACGCTTTGGTTGTTTCAACATTGGATGCTGCTCTGGTTAGTGATTTTCCCTTTATCGCTTTGGCAATCTTCGAACGGGTGTCATTCGCCTGGTTCAGGTCTTTCTCATATTCAACATTCTCGATGACCTTTCCGATCTTATCGACAGCCTTCAATAATTTGGCAGGGGTAGTCGCTTTGTTGAGAATACGCGCGATACTGGCTACTGCTGTTGCTTTGGCGGTGGAAGTAAATGCGCCCCGTTCTTCGGCTTTATTCAGCAGATCATCAATGTTTGCCCTGAGTTCATTCGCGACAATCGTTTTGTATTTCTCCTTGATCTGTTTGCGTAAGGCGTCAAGTTCATTTACAACAGTAACGATCTTGTTTTTAACCGTTGTATTCGTGGCACCTTTAATCGATGCCTTTACGCTTGTGCGTTTCGGGGCTTGCTTTATCCCGGCACCCACGATAGCATTCACCACTTCTTCTCGGATCATGTTATCATCCATCCCTGTGTTCTGCGACTTGATGTAATCAACCGCCGCTTTAATGCCGTCCGCAATGGCTCCACCCGCTTCGACCGCTTTGGCTGCGAGACGAATACCGGTAGCCAGCATAGCACGTGGAATAACGTCGGGACGTGAGTATGCTGCGTTCGCATCAACTTCAATGGATGAAGCAAACGCCCTCATTTTATCCGCAATGGATTTGGCTTTTTCGTAATTGGTGACAGGTGCCTCGTAATCAACCGCGTCGGGGTCAATAGGCTCAATTGGTTCTGTATCAACTACTTCCGATGGGGTTTCAGAGCTGGTATCGGTTGTACCGATGGCAGGTTCTTCCGCCTGAATAGTTATTGTTTCAATAGGCTTATTATCCTGCGGCATAATCACCGATGGTTTAGTATCGGGTTCTGCTTTTAACTCCCTGAACACCCTGGCTGTAGTCTCGCCATCCGCAAACTGCTGTGCAAGTCGCTTGTTTCCGTCCAACACTTCACCTGACTGGTCGATGATGGCAGGTGTTCGCAAACCTTCCGGATCTTCTTTTGATTCTTTGGCCGCTTCAACCTGTAATTTGAAAGCAGGATCGTTGTCATATTTCTCCTGCAAATCAATCTCGTCTACTACGTAATCTTTGTCTTTGATCTGATCGACTAATGTGGATGGGCTATTTGGTGTGTTGTTGACAATTTTTGACAAGTCAACTCCTGACAATTCTGTTCCGACTTCAGGAATACCCATGGCCGCGTCTTTCACTTCGTTCTGCAGCTGCTCTTCGTCCTTTTTCGCTTCAGCGCCAAGTGTTGCTTTCAGTACCGGCGAATCAGTGATTGCCTGAGTGCCGACTTTGGTTTTGGCATCCTTGTATGCAGCAAAGGCGATACGTGCAGACTGGTCCGGGGAATAACCCATCTCGCGCATCTGCTTGACCTTTGTGGAATACAGGCCAACGTTATCCTTCATTGTCTGCGCATCAGTATCGGTGAACTGGCCGGACGCGACTGATTTATCTACAGCCTGGTTAAAAACCTCTTGATTATCTGCCGCGAAATCAAGCGATGATATTGTTTGATTGTTCGGTCTGTACTGGCGAATGGCACTTGGCGTCATGAGTAGCGTAGTCGGGAGAATAGTCATAAGCGCCGTTTCCAGCACTTCTTTCTGCACGTCCTTGTACTGCATGTTGTCATTGAACTGCGAGTCGAAAGATTCGTCTGAAACTTTCTTCACTACATGATCACCGAAGTTTTGAAAAAGTTCCTGACCAACTTCTTTTGCATTCTCGCTGCCGTATTCTTTTGCAGCACGTTTGAGCGCCGTCGTAACACTTACTCCTGCTTTAATGTCTTTCACAGCTGCGGCAACCAGTTTTGGTTTAAACTGTCCAAGCGCTGCGTTGTTGGGTGAGATGCCTTCGAGAACGGAAGTTAAACCGGCAGCAACGGTTGCAAACGCATCGAGTTGTCCGCCTTTTAGTCCGGCGTCTTTCCCCTGCTTGCGGTAATCTTCTTCAGTCATGAGGTATGACTTCACGAATAACGCACCTTTGCCTACGCCGCCGCCGCCGACAAGAATTGCCATGTTGGTTAGGTTCTCAATCGTTTTCGGGATCAGCTTAGTTGTACTGACTTTGCCGTCGTTGATCAGATTGCCTTGCAGTTTTGTAGGTGTGGCATATATCGCTGCATCGGTTCGGTTTTCTTTTGCTCGTCTGTCAAAATCGAAATAATCAACCAGCCCATCAGCTATAGCAGCAGATTTTTCGTCATTCCCCAACGCTTTGTTAAGTGGGTTAACTACCATTGAGGACCCGCGAACTACTGCAGCAGCTATGTTGCCACCAGCCTTTGTTGCTGTTTTCCAGATCGGTTGAATCAGATCATAATACATCCTGCCTTGCGGAGTGCTGTACAGTATATCCGCATCCTCCTGATTCTTTATTGCTTGCTTATCTTCTTTCGGTTCGGGTGCCGCAACCGGGTCAAGCGTCCGCTGCATATTAACCGGAACGCCCGTTTCTTGTGCAATCAATTCTTTGGCAGGTTGCGACGCGATGGCTTGCCCTAAACTGAACGCAGGTGCATTGTCCTGCATTTGTTTTTTTAATGCAGGTGTGATGTCCGGCTGCGCTTTACCGTTAGGCATAACGGGTTGATCATTGCCGACTTTTAGATTCTTCGGATCGAATGTTTCAATCTCTGACGCAATCGGTGTTTTGCTACCGGCAGGTTTAACGTATTTCGATACGGTTGGGTATAGTTCCAGCGCATCATCTACCGACGCCCCGCCTTTGGTTGTGACATAACTGAACTTGCGCAGATTAAAAACATCGTCGTCTGACATCTTGTATTTCTGCTTCAGTTTGTCATCACTAAGCCCGGCCTGTAAATCTTTTATCGGATCTGGCATTTACTTCAGGTTGTCTTTGATGTATTTCGAAAGAAGAAATGCTGTCTTGAATGTTTTGGTTGAACCGTCTTCAAGGGTGATGTAATATGGGTCCATGCCGAGCCCCCGTTTAATGGCACCACGTTCACCGAAGTCTTTGATAATCGTCCCGTTTTTGAGAGACTGCCCCTTGACCGCTTCGAGCTGAGTAATGTCTTTTGACGATTCAAACTGCGTCGCGGTCGTTTGCAATTCTTTCCTCGACTGAAGACGCTGCACATCTTGTTGTGCCTGCAATGCTGCGAGGTCGCCGTTGCTGCCTTTGTAATTTCCCTGGTTGTCCATGAACAGATTCAAGGTTTTGTCTGCTTTATCCAGCGTTACCCCGTTATATTCTGACACCTGCTTGATCATCCGGCGAATATCTTTGCCAGCGTATTCTTTCATGCCATCCGCTGTTTGTAGGGTTATCTTCTTTGTGATCGGATCGACGAAAACGCCTGTCGCGTAAATAGGTTTTCTCTCTTTGTCATACCCCACCTTCATTCCGCCGATGGTACTGGTCATATCGTACTGTGGCCTGCCGTTTACTTCGACAGTCGGCGCACCTTCAAGTACAGTCGCTTCGCCGCCAAGTCCGCGCATGAGCAGTCCTGTATCCAGTCCTTCGAGTTTCTGATTTTCTTTGAGCAGTTTTGCAGCATCTGACAACCCCGCCCGGTATGATTGAAGCGGGATGCCCATCTGTTGTTTATCGACCAATGTATTGTTACTTTGAGTTGAGCCAGCGTCAAATTTTGTGACTGCTTTTTGTTGCAGTTCATCAAAAAGTATTTTTCTTTTTACAATATCAGCCTCCGGTGAGGCTGGGTCAATTTTTTGTTTACTGTTTTTGTTCCAATCCTTGAAACGTGATTGCAAATAAATGGAAGTTGAAGGGTCGGTATTAAACGCTTCATAAACATCTTGGCTTGCCACTTCAACCCCGGCAATGTTTTCGCTTCTCACTTTTGCCCCTGTCACCCAGCCTCGTTTATCTCTTACTTCTTCCATGAAGTCAGGTTTTTCTAAAGTGTAAACCTGCTTTCTGGTTACTCCGTCTTTTTCGAATTGCTCAGAGTTCCCGATTTTGCTTAATTGAAATCCTTTGAGGTATGCGCGTAGGCCAGAATCTCCTTTGGTAATTACTTCGGGATGTTCCATAATAACTTCCGACACGTAATCTTTGCTGTAATCTATAGTCGCCGGGTCTTTCATTTTCTTTGCCCCGGTCTTAGGATCAATATCATACAGCATTCTCGCTCTTGCCATCTGTTCAATAGCGTTTGAATCTACCCCTGGATATTTTGAGAATGCTTTGGCCTGAGCCTGAATATTCGCGTTTCCGTTTTTTAATCCGGATGACATAGAAGACAAATCGCCAATGTCTTTTTGCATCATGAACTGCAGATCAGCGTTGCTCATTTTAGGGTTCTGAGAAAGCATCGACAAATACTTCTGCTTCTGGTCGGCTATACGTTGATTGATGAGCGGATCAGCAACCGTCCCGGTCATGTAATCCTTGTTGTTGAACTCTTGCCCAACATACCGGGCAAGTGTGTCCTGCCGCTGGCGATCATCTTCTGCCATCTGCTGCGCAAGTCTTCTGTCCCGTTCACCCTGAGCATATAGTTGCTGGGCAAATCCGGCTAACTGCTGGTTCTGCGGAATCGTTACTGCCTGATCAATGTTCGAGTAAGCCATTTATCTTCTTGCAAAAGGGTTAAAGAAATATCCACCGGGACTAACCATGCCGTTCTGTGCCGAAATCTGTGGAACTGGCGCCTGCATACTTGGTTGCCCGTAATTATTTAAAGCGGCTGACGTGTTTGCCATTCCTGCCAGTGGCATTGACCCGGGTATCTGCGCACTGGGAATGTTACCAAAACCCATGTTCCCGCCACCACCACCGAACGCACCCATCGAGCCTGCGATCATAGCGCCGGATGTTAGGTCACCGAATAATCCTGACATATTATTTGCTGCTGCTTGACGCAATGCCGCTTTCGCCTGAACGTCCTGTTGGTATTTACGCAACTGGTCCTGATAAACTTTGCCTTCTTCGTTTACCATATCACGGTTCGCGTTTGCCACCTGACCGGCGAGAGCGTATTTGTTCTGTGCTTCGGTTGTTTGAAGTCCGGATAATGCAGCGTTCGTTTGACCTTGTGCAGCCCCGGCGAGTGCGAGAGCCTGTGAACTGCTTGTTGCGTTACGGTTGATCGATCCAAGTGTTGTCGCCTGATTGCCTTGAATGTTTCTTTCCAGATCAGTCGCCCCGGCCATCCTGCCATTATACAACGAGTTAGCCAGTCCAAGATTCGCTTTTGCATAAGGCGACACCTCGTAAGTCGGATCGTTCGGATTGATGCCGTTTGCCAGGCTGTTTTGTTTTGCTGCCTGCACACCTTTCACAATCGCCCCGGCCAGTGCAATACCGCCCATGATCGCCGGAACAATAAACAGGCAATCGGGTTGGTAGCGAAACCTCTTAGGAATAAACGACAATAACAGGTTGATCGTGATGAACCAGAAAATAAATTCCATATAATTTTAAGTTGAATGTCCTTTTGAAATGTGATACCCTATGTTTACGAATTTGAGTTGCAGTTTCTTTGTCGCTGTGGCAAATTCCAATTGAACCTTGAGAGCTGTTGACCTGATCTTGTCGCCTGTGTATAGTTTCTGATCTGCAGACCCTGTGACGTTTGGTGACAAGCGATCCCGATACAGATTGGCGTAATAAACGCCTTCCTTCAGGATGAAATCAGATTCAACCAAGTCGGTGATTTGCTCATTCGGATCAAGAGAATAAAAGATCGCTCTGACCGGAGGCATGTTCGCTTCAATCGCAATGTTGCTGTACACTTTCACCCTGTTTGGGTCAGTGTTTGCCAGAAACATCAACTTAGTAGTGTACTGCTGTTCATCAAAATTATTATCCGGAACAAGAGAATCAGAGTGTTTGAATAACCGGCTTCGCATGAACGTGTACATCTGCGTTCCGGAATTGATAATCATCTGGTAATAAAATGGGTAAGATGAAATAAATCTCTGCATGCCCATTTTAAAGCCAAGTGTTTTTGTTTTGCCATCATACAAATCGAATTCATTTGGCAGCCCAGTTGTAGGCAACAGCCCTGAAAAGCCTGTATCTTCTTCGCTGATCATAGAGAGCAGGTATTCATCCGATGTTGGATCAATCCCGCCTATAATCTTGTAAGTGCTGTTGTTCTGAACATATTTCCTCGCGTATTTCCGGAAAAATTTCGTGAATTTGTAATCGCTGATGGGTGTTAATCCGTTGCTGGAATATTGAATAAGTTTCCCTTTCAACACATCGAACCAGGTAACAATACCCTGATGCTCTTTTACTGATTCAGGGTTGACCGTTCCGAATGATCCTTTCAGGTTATTGATTGTTCCGATAACACCTGCAGAACTTGCGGTGAGTGACAAAGATCCGACTGAGTCGATAACTTGCGTTTCGCCCAAGTACATGCTGGCTGTCTCGTTTCGGCCAATGGCAAGCATCACGCTTCCCTCGTCCTGAACTTTTGAAGCCAGTATAAGTTTATTCAGTTCGCCGTTTTCTACTGGCAAATCTTTTACGTCAAGCGCATCGAATGAACTTAAGCCGTTTGATTTTGTGCCAGGGATTAGAATATTGCTCCATGCAACTGAGTTTGGTCTGCGTTGCTGCCCGATTGTATCAACAATATTTATCCATCCCGCATCTGTCCACCAGTTCTTCCAGTAATTGTCGTTTGGCGACATCGCCTCTGCTGTATAAAAAAAACCGGCTATGGTATCGGTTGAATTCTTCGCCCGGCTGATCGCATATACATTACCGTTTATTATCCCTGAAGTCTTTGAATAAGCCCGGGTTGGGGTGCCGGGATCTAACACCTCGTAGATTTCACCTACTTCATAATAGCCTTCGTTAACTGATTCCTTATGCGGCGTAAACACATCGAAAATGACTTGTACAGTTTCGTCAAGCGCACCAATGTTAATCCGTTCAATAATTATCCAATCGCCATATTGCCCGATAACCGGGACGTTTAAGACCGGCACTCTTGCAGGAAAATAAAGATTGACCAAATCGCCTTGAGCATACGTGTATCCCAAACCGTAGCTGATCATGTCGGTAATCTTCAACCCAACACCTACTACTGCTGGCGGGAAACCACCCGGTCCAGGACCTGCGGAGTGGTTGAACGTGTACACCCCTGCTGAATCTTTTGCGGCGTACCCAATGTCAACAGCGTGACCCTGAAAGAAGAAGTCTGTTGTGAGATCTTTAGTATGCACTACGGCATAGTATCTCGCCCAATCAGGAATTTCAATCAGGTTGTTCGTGTTGGATAAAGACCACCCGAGCATGTTATTGAAAGCAATCTGACTAAACTGTCTGCCCGGGAATGATTTGCGAAGCGTATCGTTTGTAACGACGCCACTCTTCCTTCTGTCTTCGTCAAAAAATACGACCCCCACTTTTACGGCACTCCCGCTTTTAAATGTCCGAGATTGTCCCGCAGTAAGGTTGTTTATAACCAAGACGGTCTTACCGGATGAGACAAGCGCAGTGTGCGTTAGATTAGTTGTGGTGCCAGTTAAAGCCCGTCGAAGTCTTGAGATGAGTAAATCAATGTCAGAAATATTTGCTGTCTGTAAAGTGATCTTGCTGCTCGAAATTGAGGTAGGGTAAACGAAAGACGTATTAACTAAGCCAACATCGTTTGTAATGTCGATGGAATAATCCAGCTGCGTTTCTTCAAAAAAGAGATACCGCTTTGCCGCGGAAGGTCCAAGGTCCGCCACAATGGTTGGCATGGTTACGCTGCGACCGCCAGGTAAATTGTATTTCGTGTTGTACGTGTACCATGTTGCCAGCATCCCACCTGATCCACCTACCGTAGTAGTGGTAATGGCAAGACTGGTTGATTTTGGCGTATTGTAACCAAATAGATTGTTCCCGAGAAAATACCTGTTCCGCGCAAGAGCGGCGGTTTTTGCCCGAAGCGGAATAGAATCGAATGGTTTTGCCAGGTCGATGGGATCAACTGCAATTCCTGATTCAGTATTTAAGAAATAATATCGAAGCGGAGCGCTTGTGTTGTGAGAAAGAATAGCAGCAGCATCGGTAGGGTTTGCTTTGTCCCACTGTTTGATGATGTAGCCTTTGCCGATATTGTTGTACCTCACGCCGAGTTCAATGATCTGTACGTCAGGATGAATTGGCTCTGCAGAGTTGAACGTGATTTCTACGGCGTTTAATGGCGAGTCTTTGTAATTGTATTCAATCAGTTTTGAATAAGGTCCAATAACCGACCGTTCATTATCCCGATAGATATAACGAACAAAGAATTGATAAGCGTCAGTCAAATGATTGCCATCGAATGACGCGATCGCAGGTATGGTTGAAGCCTGAACCTTGCGCACCATAAGGGGCAGGTTCTGCGTTTTCTTGATTAGCCTAATTGTGTTCTGGTCGATGGTTTCATACGGTGCAACACTTGTTACATAAGTCGAATCGTTCGATTTTATCCCGGCATCAATGTTTAAAGACCGGGGATCGTTCCCGTTTTCAACCCAGTACACTTTGCCATTGATAACAAATGCGTCGTTGATATAGGAAGATGGAGTGAAACCTAACCCCCCTTTCACCTGGCCGTCATAACAAACGAGCCTGACTGTCATGGTTGAAAGTTCAATGCAAAAGATTTGGCCTTTCAGGTTGTTTGCCTGCTCATAGTAAAATACAATAACGCGGTTGTTTACTTCGTCTTTTGCTTGCCCGAGAGGACTGCCGCTGTTCAGTTGAAAATAACTTGAGTCGATCGCTTGATTGCCAGGCACTGATTCATTAAAACCTATCGCCCCGTCATCAGAACTTCCGAAGCGGTGGTTTACGGCATTGATCAGTTCACCTTTGCCCACGACGAAAGGTGCGTCATCTGCATTGATGCCATCACTGAGATATTTCTTTTCATTCTGAATCATTTCACTTTACCATAAGCAGCCTGCATACTTGCGCGTACACTGGCCGGGGTTATGTCGTTTTTCCTGCCCCTGAGTATCCGGTACTGTTTATTGTATTCGTCTTCGCTGCCGATTTTCATTTTCCATTCTGCGTACGTTTCAATAGTTTTTTGCGCGTATGGGTCAACTTGCGTCGCATTGTCAATCTCTGATCCATCCGTTATGTAATCCAGAATAATAAAACCGCCCTCCCGGTAATTTGTAAACTGAACTTCGCGCCGCTCGTTGACTATCATAAAGCCGTCCGTTTCGCGCTGAGGTGTCAGATGTAATCCATCCGGGTAAAGCCACGCGCCGTATTCATTGCCGTAGGTCCAGTTTGATCCGCCGTATGGAACTTTATTACCCTTCTCATCCAGGTTAACCAACCGATTGCCTCCGAACGAAAGCGCTGCAGGTCGTACGTTCCCGCCCCACGGTGTACCGATACGCACGTAATCCACGTAATCGCAAGGCAGTTCAACCGATCCGTAATTATTCAGTTCAAGTTTTCTCGTGCGAATATTCCCGATCACGTCAAACTGCAGTTCACGTAAACAGTCAGCCGCATGTTTCAGCACTTGAACGTACCAGTGGATACTGTAGCCCTTTTGAAAGAGTACGCTGTTGGCTATTTCATGAAGTGATTTGTATCTCATCAGTTGAGTGCTAATTTGAGACCTACTTCACTTTTCCCATTACGCCCATTAGGATAAATGGCTTTTTGAAATCTTGCTGTAGGTTCTTCTATAAAATAGCTTCTTATGTCGTTGAGCTCTACTGTAATATTTTCATTGCCATCCTCGTCCGTAAATGGCCTAACCACAACATTGTAATTAACAAGACCGGATTTAAAAGTAACTCCTGATATCTCTCCAATAACACATCCCGCAACTCCTAGGTTGACACAAACCGCATCTCCTAGTGAAAAGTTTGAATTCATTTCTTGCTTTAAATTGCTGTTCATCGGCCTCGCTGTTTAGTTGGTTCTGACCCACTGTCTTCGATCTTATCCGGCGATGGCTGATTTGTAAATCTTGCAACCACCATATCAATCACGTCTTTTTCCATATCGGGAGCCAGTGGCAAAATATCATAGTCGCCATACTTTGAGGCGTCCATAACTACGAGTTTGATGCAGACTGTTTTATCTGACAGGTCTTTTGAGAATACTACATGTCCTTCTTCCGGTTCGTAGGTGATGCCCAACAGTTCGTTTAAGAGCGACTGCGTAGAAACAATCCTGCGCTGGCCGGGTTGAAGCGGAATGTATTCACAAGCGTCATCGCTATCATCTCCCACATAGAACAATCCCATGTTGCGAGGCAGGCTGACAGGCATCGCCGGGAGTTTCGCCCGACTGGTCTTTTTGTATTGTTCCACAGGAATGCCGTTGTACGTAGCGAGCATGCAACCAGACGGTATTGTTTCGCCGGTCTGTAGTACAGTTGTAAACACTTCCGATTTGAGCATCTTGTTGACGCACTGTCCGATGTATTCCCGGATCTCTTCAGACCAGACATTGCTACCCGCAGACGGATTGCCGCCTTTGATCAGCCGTTTAGCCTGTTCTGTTATTTTGCCAATGGTTATCACGCTTCAGATAGTTTAAGTTGAGTGTACTGAACCATCTGCTCGTCAGACAGATTCACTCCGAGAAGTTGCAATGCCTGGTAAATCACAGCGTTCGTTTCTACTTCGCCCCATTCGAGTTGAACGGAAGTAGACGGGTTGTATGTAACCGCCCTGCCTGATTGCGTGTATTTAAACTCAGGCTTGTTTGGCCGTTTGAGATACCAAACTTGTCCGACCGCTGGTTTCGATGGGAACAACTGCAGTTTGCCTTTGCCTATAAAATGCGCGATGGGTTTATTCGAAGTGACCGGCTTTAATTGTGATCCAAGTCTTTCAGCCAGTTCATCCGCATTGACGACCTCGACAGGTAATTGCCTGTTTGCTTCGGTGTCATTGTCGAATATGAGCGCTGTTATAGAAAGCAGATGAACATAATTTTCAGGAAGTGTGATCACCCCGGCGCTCGATGTTGTATTTGTAAAAACGTGTGGTGTTTTAAACGGAGATAATGCGTCCTGATATTCCTGATTTTTAGCATACCCTTTCAGCATGGCGCGAAATATCGACATGCTCGACCTGTCAAGCGCTTGATCGATATCTTCCGGACGCACCCATCCAGATATTTCTTTGTCAATGACAAGCAGAATGAAATCATGTATCTCTTTCAGTGTCATAATTTGCCGAATATTGATCTTTGATCGATCATGGCGTATTCTTTACCCCAGACGGTATATGTTTGAACGTGATCTGCGTTTACTTTGATTTTATCACCGGATTGCAACCCTAACTCCGGTTCATTTTTAAGCGGCTTCCCTGTCGCAACAACGGTTAGTATACTCTTGTCAACCTTTTTTACCGTATGAAGCAGTTTGTTTTCGTCCAGTTCAAAGCCTGTTGATTCTTCCGGCGCTTCACAAAGAACATTTCCCGCAAGCATGATGATCTCACCGTCTCTTTTCACGCCTTTTGCTTCGAGGTAGTTCACCATCCAGTAATCTTCGCCGTTGTAAGGCAGCAGGTTTTTGTAAACCAAGTTGTCATCACCCGCAAACGTGAAATTCTGCTGCAACCATTTGATACATTCGTCCGGTTTGCCCTGGTATCCACCGAGTCTTTTGTTATTCGCGTCCGTCCAGATGCAGATAGCGAGATTCTTTGAGAGTTTCTGTAAACGCAGCTGTTCTTTTTTGCTGTTGGAGTATAGCGTTGACTGGCTATCCTCGACTTCCCGGAAAGCGTCCGGGCTGTTTATGTAGTCTTTGTCCTCAATCACGCTGTAGCCGAAGAATAATTCATCCCCGACCTGCACATCAGGCACAATCAGCGTAGGAGAATCACCAGCAACGAACGTCCCGGCCTCCGTAACACGATCAGCCAACCTTGCAGGAACAGAAACGACTTTGCCCGTAGCGGTAACGTTCCATTCCGGGTTGTACGATGTGTCCTTGTATAACTTTATGCCACTACCCGTAATGATTTCATCCTCATACTTTTTTTCGATCTGCACGAGAATAGTATTGACCGGGGATTTTGGGTACACCATAAGCCCCAAAGTTATGATTCGTAACCTTTACCCCTGTAAATATTACGGCAAGATTATTTGGATCAAATAAAGTGGGATAAAAATGCTTACTTATTGCGTTATGATTCGTAACTTTAAATCTCTTTCACATAGGTATTGGAAATTTAAGATTTACCCCTGAGCCGTTCTCCACGGCTTGGGTTTTTTAAAACAAGCCATGAAAAATGAAAACCTGCCGAAGATCGTCCGTTCAAAACGTGACCGTGTTTGTTATGAGTGCGGTTGCAAGATTAAAAAAGGAACAGACTCGGTGTACCATTGGTGGATTAAAACGACAAATGCGTATAGTCACATACGTTGTTCAAAATAGCCTCGTAAGCAAAAGGGAATATAGGTAAGGGGCAAAGTGCTGGTAACACTCCCTTATCCTTCCCCGACAACACGATTCAAATGAGAAAGAAGCCATACACTCAAATCGGTATCAGGCGAATGAAGTGTTTTCGCTGTCAAGCAACCGCTACCTTTCAATGGCAAATCTGTTCCGACAATAACACGTACAGGCCGATTTGTTTGCCATGTGACATTGAGCTGAACGAAACTGTTTTAAAATTCATGGGGTTTAAAAATTGGAAGGATAAAATTATTGAATACAAAAACAGATTATAACATGAACCAATTGGACAATCGTTTTTACAAAGAGAAAAACAAAGGCGATACAAATCCTTCGCCAATGGAAGTTTTAGAGATACTTTTTAGCCTGCATGAGCAAGATAAAAATGCTGGCGAAGTATTGCAGGACTCTGAAGGGACGGTCAACGCTTTTGCTATGCCTCATGAATGGCTGTCTGCTTGGGACAAAGCAAAAGAGGTCTTAATAGGACTTAAAAAACAAAATTCCTAATATGATCAAACCAATCGGCGACCGCGTTTTAATCGAACCTATTGTGCCTGGCGATAAAACTTCAGGCGGTATCATCATTCCCCCTACAGCAAAACAAAAACAGAACACCGGGTTTGTCCGGGCGGTTGGCGAAGGCTTGCTGCTTGACGAAGAGACTGTACTACTTCCGGGTGATAAAGTCCTGTATGAAGAGAATGCCGGGATAGAAGTTGAGGAAGGCGGTGTGAAGTGCAGGCTAGTGAGGAAAGAGAATGTTTTACTGAAACTGAATTGATATGGGGAATACTACTGTTTGCGAATCGTTACCCGAGTTCAGGGAATACATAATCTCTGATAGGCAGGAGATTGATAATATTTGGTGGAATGCTCAAGTGTATTATATCCAGCACGACGGAGATTACGAGCGATTGTTGGCAGACATTGACGCTGAAATTCTTAAACAAGCATAATGGCAACATACCAATTAAAGCCCGGACCGACAATCGAAGCTGATCCATACCAACAAGGCATGGAAGACGGCTTTATTTCGTTTACGTCGGACACGCTTGACGTTAACCCGATTCCTGCAGCGCTCGATCTGTTCGCGCACTTCTACACCCAGGTGATTGATCAAGACGACTGGCTTGTGTCGATACCTTACGTTGGCGATTCTATTCCGGTGCTGCCGGACGATTACGTTATCACCAGAACCGATAACACAAAGTACGTCATGCGAAAGGCTGCTTTCGAAGCGATGTATGAACCTGCTTATATTGGATTGCCATGACCGATCTCGAACTATCCCTGCAGCTGTTGATGTGGGGTAAATGAACTGAATGAAAGAAACTAAGAGTAACCGAAAACGGTTAATGTATTTTCTGCTTGTTTTGTATGGGTCAAACGAAGTTCTGTGTATTTACAATCACGAACTAAGTGGCATGCTAGGATGGGCAGCGGCTATTATTGGCGTCTTTGCCCAATTTAAAATGCTTTCAAGTCTTGGATCACAAAACAAACGCCATGAACAACACCTGGAAGATTGACCCGAATGCGCCGAGGATAACGAATTGGAAGGAGATTGAACGTGCGTACATACAATTAGCCGGTTCGTTAGAAGAAGCGAAACCCTACCTCGACAGGCTTATGCGAGTGTTATGTAGGTTCGCTGGCAACAGACCTCATGCGTAAAACAGCCGTCATAGGATCTCGCTCGATCAAACACATCTCAGACCGAACATTCGATGCGCTTAAACTGCAGCACGTTGTATCTGGTGGAGCAGTCGGCGTTGATTCACTGGCAGTAGATTACGCTAAACGCAATAATATCCCCTTTACAGAGCATTTGCCTGATTACGAGACTTATGGTCGATACAAAGCGCCGAAGGTCAGGAATGGTATAATAGCCGCTGACTGTGACGAAATGGTTGCTTTCTGGGATGGCGTGTCTGGTGGATCACTCGATGCGATTAGTAAAGCACGAGCACTCAATAAACCGGTACGCATTTATACACTCAACCTGGATCGGAAGATGTGGGTTAGGGTGGATTAGAAAATTTAGAGTATGAAAAATAAACATTGGAGAATATTGCTTGCTATCGTTTTGACAGGAGGCTTTCTGACGATGTCTTTTATTGCAGATGATGTCCTGAATGCTTCTATTCGAAACGGAGATTCTTTAGGTTGGTTTATAGTGAAATTCCTCTCGTTTATCTCAGTGATGTATTCAACATGCAGCAAGGCACTGGAGTTTGCTGATGATGGTAAAGAAGCAAAAAAGCAATGTGTGGATACTGATTTGGGGTAAGTGTATTATAGCACCGGGTTCATCGCGGAAAGGGAAACGGAAACTGGCAAAGGGGTGGGTCGAACTTTGCCGATTTCAAATTCCAAATAGCTACTTAACATAATCGTAATTATATGGACAATTCAAAAACGTGATTTCATTGATTGTCAATGATTTAAAATAAACGGATTTGTCACATTGGGGAACTTTAGGGCAAATCAGGGGGAAATTGCCTATATGTCAGGTAATTAGACAGGGGAAACGCAGCCTGGGTCTATGGATCAGATGTGTGATGTGGGTTATAATTGCAATGTTGCTGCGGTTGTCGTTGAATAACTGCGTTTAATGTCTTCCACCTTTCTATCACCTACAAAAGTCCCTGTAAATCGATCAACCCTGTATTATATACAAGAATCCCCACGTTTACACAAGGGTATACTATCAAAACTTGGATTATGACCAAAGCCAGCTATCGCAATTTTACCAGAGCTTTTCTATTCAAGAAGGCTTTAAGGAAGTACTCAAAGAAATACGGTTCACTAAGTATATTACAGGCTAACATATTGTACGCATTTGCGATCAATGATGCTCAGAATAAATTTGTCGAAGTAAGTGTAGTTGATCAGCTGTTAACGCATTGTGGTCATGGAGCCAGTTCAGAGAGGTTATATGACGTTTGCCGGGAATTATGTACAAGAGGGTTTTTAATAACTGTTGATCTTAAGCCATTGAGATATAAAGTGTCTGTACAAGGAATGAACACGTTGAATCTGATCGAGACAACAGCAAGGAAAGAGCGTTATGATAGATAAATGTATTCCAGTCAGTGTGAGTCAGTGTGGGTATAGTGCGTACTATATATACGCACATACACCAACACCACACTAAACATTCCCTAACACCACACCAACACCACACCAACACCTAAAGTATTGATTGATATATAGTTGTGTTTTTTGCACCTTTTTTCGTGGTTAAATTGCCATTTTGCTTGTTTTCGGCAATAATTGCAACCAGTTTTTTGTCGTGGTGTGACAGACTATTCTTGATGCAATGTTGTTTCAACTGGCTTTTGAGTGACCCATAAGTGAGAGAGGGGTATTCTGAAAAGATATCAGTCAGAATGGTTTGCACTAGATCGCTGTCATCGTATTTGTCCTGTGTAGATTTGAAAACTTTTCGATCTTCTATCAGTTCTGGTATTCCATCCGGCTTGATCAACAGCGTAAGAGGTTCAAACTCTTTATCACGAGCAAATACACATTTAATATGGCTGATGTCTTTATTGTGTTGATCCTTCATCACTTCTATCACTGATTCAGCCTTGTTCACTATTTCAGTCCCAAGATGACCACGAGCGTTTGAGTCGGCTTTATTCTGGTGAAGCACTACAATAATGTGTACGTTATATACGTCAGTCCATTGCAGGAGTTTACTAACAATATATGTTGCTTGTTCTTCATTGTTGATCGAGTTAACCAAATCCTTTACGCCATCGAGAACAACCAAGCAGATGTCCTCATGATTATCTTCTAAGTATTGTTCAATCAGTTCTGCTCTTAATGATGGCTGATGTTTACGCAGGTTTTTAATCTTCAGATCAATTTCACTGTCAGAACACATTTTACCCAGGGTATTTATGTTTTTTTGGGTCCTGGTTGATGATTGTTCTGTATCGAATAATACAACACCAGATTTCCCCTTTGGTCTGGTTATATTGATCTTTTTTGTGGTTGATTTAAACGCCTGAGCCATGAGATAAGTCAGGAAGTATGTTTTCTTTGATTTTGCCCTACCTATAATGGCTGAGAAGTTACCAAGTGTTGCGACAGGTGCGCTATTAAACTCAATGAGAGATTCCGGGATAGAGATAGGATCAATCAGGTTAATATCTGATTCTTCGAGTAGTCTACGCAGGTCCGATTTATTATAGGGCATGAGTTATGATTCGTAACGTGTAAGATACGAAATATTTTTCTGGTGGTGATATGGCCTGTAATCCTTTGCAGCGTTGAGTTTCGATAAATTAGAATAATAGGCTGAAAAAATATTTTTAAAATAGTTTGGTAAATCCTTGTTAGTTGCGATATAGCAACATATATTTACATCATCAACAAACAAAAACGGATGCCCACCGATAAAAAAGGGGCGACAAACACATGAAAAACAAAGTACTTCAAATCGTTATTGTTTTCACTTTCGTTTCCATCGTAATTTATGCCCTGGTTTCTCATTCCTGCCAGTGGGAGTTATGCCCGTACAAAGGCCAGGTAAATTATGTACATGATCAGGAAGAATGCCAAGAGGAATCAGACTGCTATCAGATCGACAAACTGCACATGGAACATCCTGAACTGGACTATGATCAGTTAGACGATATGTTACAAAACCAGATTGCTTCTAAATAATCAACAACACTTCAAAAACTGATGCCAACAGTATAACAATGGTAACAAGCAAAATGAAAATCAAATCAGAATCAGCACAGGCAGCCAAAGAGATTAAAGCAATCTTGAAAGCCAAATACCCAACAACTAAATTCAGCGTTAAGTCTGAAAATTTCGCGGGTGGCAACTCAGTAGATGTTAAATGGATCTTCGGACCAACTTACAACGAGGTAGAAAACATCGTTAAACGCAGACAATACGGCTATTTTGATTCAATGGACGATATGTATATTCATACTTCACATGCGCTCGATGTTCTGCCAAATGGAGAAGTAAAAGAGGTTGCATGTGCTAAGTACGTTCAATGCTCACGCCAAACAGCGCACACTTTAACCGATTACAAATACCGGGCAGACGTGTTAAACATCTTCGCTAAAATTGGTAAGGATCACGGGTGGCAGATACAGGCAAACGGAGATTGGCAGCCGGAACAATGGGGCGGAGTTGACCAGACAGCCTCAAATGTTTACTACAGGTTCACTCAAAAGATTGCTTTTCGCTCAGATAACGTTGAATTGCTGGACCTGATTTGGATTGATCGCATACACGATTATAGGTTAATCTATAAAGACCTGAATACAGGTAAAATTATTGCCGGTATCAATTAGGTTCTACGGGTTCAAAGTCCCTCAAATTGTGATGACTGCCGAAAGGCAGTAAACAAACTAGAACCATGAAAGCGCAACAAATTACAGTCACTCAATACGCAGAGATTCGCGGGATCTCAACACAGGCAGTGAGAAAGGCAATCAAAGAAGGTTGGATTCTGCCGGGTATAACAAAGGTGCAAATGTTTGGCAAGACTTACATTTTGACTTATAAACCAGAATAAGTAATTTCACAACTATAAAATCAGATGCCCACTGTAAAGGGGCGATAAAAAGATGCAATACAAATACATTCAACACGTCATTTTCGCTTCATCAAAGAAAGAAGCAGTTGAAATTGCCGCTAAAAATTATCCTACTGCCTATTACCTTCGCCCTTATAAGTACGTAAGTGCTGGCAATAATTTTTACCTATTCGAGATAGAAACTGAAGTTCCAAATACAACAATAAGAATTGGCGACAAGTTTAAAAGGGGGGAATGCGTCTTAGAAGTGGTAGGAACAAAACCAGGCGGAAAGATTGAGCTTTACGACAGGCAAAATCATCTACAGACAGACAAATGGCACAGAGACGTGATAAAACTTGAAAGAATATGCACCCAACCCTAAAGACCCCATACATATTTGCAGAAGCCCGGCACGTCATCGACGGAGCCGGGTTTATCATTGAAACATCTGCCCCTTTCTATATCGGAAGGGTTTTGACGTTTAAAGACAATGATGCCTATCTATCATCCATGGCCAATTCCACATGGCCGGTAGCATCTGTTCCAGGTTATAGTATTTTGATCCAATTTTCAGGGTCGTTTGTCTCAGGAAGGCATATCGAGGTGAATAATGGAACGGATGCGCAAATTCAAAACTTCCTAAAAAATGCCGGGCAATTCTTTCAAAAAGAGAAAATTGATTTGCATAAAGGCTACTACAAGAAATTTCTACTATCTTAGATTTATTGCTTTTTCAAAAAAGCGTTTTTAAATCCGGTCACCTACCGGAAATCAAACAGGCAAAAACTAACATGGTGACATCAAAACTCCTAAAGGAAATCGGCAAAGCTATTGCCATCGCTCGTTCAAGAGCAAACATGACTCAGCTCGGGTTAAATTACTGGGCTAAGATGCCAGAAGGCACCCACAAGGTTAATCAGATCGCAAAATTAGAAAGAGGTGAGCTAAACATTACGCTGGAAACGCTCGAACGGATTGCACAGACCTGCGGCTGCAGAGTGGAAGTAAAGCTCAGGTATGACCGAAAACCAAAAAGAATCAAAGTGCTGGAAGAAGACGTTCCGGAAGATATCCAGCGGTTACGAGATGCCCTCAAAGCAGTATAGGCCAGTTACAATACGTAACCTACATTCGTTGCAGGGAGTTCAGGGCGTTTAAAGTGAGTTTTGTTTTAAGCCAGACACAATCTGTCCGGTCTTTCTGCTTCCCTTTACACAGCGTCCCCTGCTCCTTGCGCTGCATCGCGACTTCCCAATGACGGGCGTAGAACAGGCTCTTTCGTTCGTATTCAGGAGATCCGATATCCAGGTATTGAGCGGTTTCTTTTGCAGGTATATTGAACGATTCGGCGATACCGATAAAGATCACCATAGCGAAGCCTGTGTTTTTTCCCCTATTTTCGGAAGTTTGAAGCCTACGACGGGGATGCTCTGCCCATACGAACTGTGGTCTGATTGCTTTTTCTATGAGTTGTAGCGTCATAATCTTGAATTACCAATGCCAAAGAAATCTGAAGGGTTCCAGTTAAACCCGAATTCAACTCATTCAAAGGCTAATGTTGCCATCTGTAAGCGGGTTCGTGCTGTAAGGATCAAAGAAGGCTACACACAGGCTGAATTTTCGAAGATCTGCGGCGTGAGTGAATCTAAGGTTAAACAGATCGAAGTAGGGCTCCAATTGCCTTTATTTGATGTTTTACGGCGTATCGTTCGAAAGTTCAATGTTTCTTATGACTACCTGATCGACGGGAAATCAGTATAGCGGTTCGGTTGGCTCTTTCCTATACCGCTCAATCAACCGCTTCTTATTCTCTATCATCTCGTCAATCTCTATCTTCCGGTAATGCGCGTTGTTGATCATGTTCGTGAGATTCGTATTGATCTCTTCTTTTCGCAGTTCGTATTCGCGGATCTCGGCTTCAAGTTGTTCGATGCGGTTCATGATGCTTCGATGGATTTAAGGATGAGAAATACCAGTCCGGCACAAATCAACCAGCATACAGCGAGAAAGAGATATTCGGACGGGTCGCGTTTCATTGGAATGGCGTTTTGCATCTTCTATCAGTAATTAAAGATTGCAGAGGCAACCCCTCGTTCACTTTCTTTGAGCAATCAACACAAGGCACAAAACCAGAGAATGAGCTTGCTTTTATTTGTTCAGGCGATGGTTCCTTGTCAAATCCGCGGTCACATAAGTCTTCAATGCAGCAAGTAGGATAGCCATAATATTTCCCATTTTCTCGCCATACTGGCAACAACTCTTCAATCGTAATATCTTCGTAATCCTCCTCCTCGTCGCTCTTGGTATTAATCATAATATCACGTTTTAATAAGTCGCGCTTCATTGCCAGTTGATCAAAATTCCTGTTGCTCTGTCCAGTGCAGGCGTTACGGTAACCGTTATTGTCTTCGTGATCGTTTCGCCGTACAGGTTCTGCAGCGAGATTGTAAGAGTGGACGTGCCAGCATTAATTGCCTTCAGGCTGAACGACTTCTCATCAGCGGTGTCTTTGATAACACCCGTCAATGCATCTCCGGTAATAGTGATTGTCCCTACTTTGTAAGAAACGGGCTTTTGTGCATCATCAACCGCTGTAATAGTGGCTTTTAATACTTCCCCAATCATGAACGACTTCTCGGTTGGCTTAGGCTCAGGAATGACAACGGCAGTATTTTCGGTATTGCCAATCTTTATTTTATTGGCAGCAAGCTTCGCAATCCATTTAGGCAACTCTGCATCTTCTGTTGCCTTAGTAATCGGGTTTGGCAATGAGGTATTGTCGGCCGCCTTTACTGCAATATCTGAAGGTGTATTTGGTTCAACCACCCAGTCCTGACGATCTTTAAAAGGAACGTTTATGCCGGGACGTGCGTACCCGATGGTGTTACCCTTGATGCTGTTGCGAGTGAAGACGCTGGCTCCAACCTTCGATCCATCAAAAATGCAGCAACCACCCCAAAACCGGTAAGACTGTGTGCCATCAGGATATTTACCTGAACTGACCATCGTGTTGTTATAAAACTTCACATCGTGGCCTGCAGCAATATTCGCGGCGGCGTTACATGTGCGAATGATCTGATTGTCATATGCATTTATGTAAGCCGAAACGGTATCAAGTGTATTTTTACCAGGATCGCCATCAACTGTCAAACCTGATCCAGAGAATGAATCAGCAGAAAGCGGGAAAGGGAAGGCGCCGTCCAGGTAATTGTTGTTAATTTTTATCGGGCTATCTGCAAGGCCGGATGAATTGAAAATGTTGATAATATCTTCTACAGACGAATTACCTGCTTCGTTTATGATCTCGTTCCAGGCAATCTCGCATTCTTTCACCTTCACGACGGAAGAAAGCATGATGCCCGCTCTATGTTCCGGTCCGTTGACGTTGGCGCCAGTACGTTTATCAATGTTCTTTACCTGGTTGTACCTGATCCTAACGAGCGTTGCCGGTGTTTCGGTTTGTTCAAGAAAGAATCCACCGCCTGTATTTTCGCAGTAGTTGTTTTCGATCACAGCTGATTTGGGCTGATAAGAGTAAACTGCCCTGCCTTTCATCTTTGAAGTGTCAGAAGGGTAAATGCCGTAGATCGAATTGTGATGAACATTGAACTGTCCGCCACCACCGAAATGAATGCCGTTACCAGCAGCGACAATTATACAGCCGGTTATTTCTACAGGTTCGCTAGTCCATATCCAGATGGCAGGAATAGCCGGATCTGTAGATTTGTAGTTGCCGGTATATTTACCGCCCTTCTTGATAACTAGCGGTTCCTGAAATATTACGTTTGGTATATTCATAGGTTACTTGTATTATCACAAACCCTCACCGCCTTTGCAATCGCCTCAGCGTAATGCTTATATCCGGTTGTATTGAGGTGGAGTGAATCAATTAACAGCGATTGCGGCACCTGATCCCGTTCGATGTAGATCAAATCGGATGGAAGGGAGAATGACTGCAGATATGGTTTAATTGAAATGAAATGTTGTTTATGCTTGATTGCCAGGCGTAGATTGAGTTCAGCCAGGTTGTTGTAATACGGGGTACCCTTTTGTTCCGATACCCACGTCCCGTTCAATATTTCAAGCACGACGTAATCTTCTCTTCCTTCGATCATGCGGTCGATATCTGCAATGATCTTATCCTGCTCCCATGCGTTATTGCGTCCGGCCTCTATGATCAGGCTGCGACCGAATCTGCGAGGGTCTGCTAAATAACTGTCAGCGATTTCAGTACTGGTCGCTCCTGACACTCCACCGTTTATGACCGAATTGTTTTCCAGATGCAATTGATGCACTCCCTCGAACCCTCCGACAGTCATTTTATCTTGATTGAGCAGGACGCCAAGTTGGATCGGGTAAGAGATGGCTCCGGGTCCGGCTGTGAAGGAATTTCCAGCTGCGTACTGAGTTCGGAGAAAGCAGGGTTTGTCAGGAGTGGTGAGGTCTGACTTGCAGGAGAGGAGAATCGACAATAAAAGTAGAGGTAAAAACTTCACAGCGTGAAGTTCAGGCTATCTACTTTATAATAGTTAGCAGCTATCCTTTCGTGACGTAGTTGGCGATATTGTCGGGCTGTTTAGCTGTCGGGAATACTTTACACACTTCTTCAATAGTAAAATAATAAAGCCTACCGCCAACTGTTTCTTTTACGTCGGTCAAGTATTTACGTTTTCTGGCATGTTGCAGCTGGCGTTGTGTGATCCCGGTTTCTCGCCAGATTGCTTTAGGCGTGAGATATTGTTTTGTCATGAGGTGGATTTTATTTAACCCTTATTTTAAATCCTTTATGTATTTCATCTTCAAAGATTTCATACTCATATCTTGCAGGATACTTGATATTTAACTGATTTAATGCATACATTATTTGGAGATACCAACTACCAGCACGCCGCTTAAGTTTATATCCGTCAATATTTGCCCCTGTTCCCGGACGAATGATGTAGAAATATTCGTTTTTTGGATCGTCGCTATCGGTTCCAATTGACAACAGTTCCTCGTCAATGAATCCAAACTTTTCTGCGTCTTCTTTTTTAAAATAAACCGCTCCGTTCTTGGCGAAGTTCAGCGTTTTCGGATCTGGCCTTTTCGGTGAAATAAATTGTATTTTCATGGTTTATTGCTTTTACTCTGAACCCTGCTTGTTGTGCTGCTTTTTTCAATGCTTTTTTTATCTTCGTTTCGAGTGGTAGTTTTCGCTTCATGTCAAAGGTTTAAACTTCTCAAAAAAATCATCTTTCGCCCGGACGTAGGTCTTCCCCTTGCTATCCTGGTAAATCACGCACTCGATCCAGTGGCCGTAGACTTTCATGAGGCCGGTGGAGATGAGGGTTTAGTTGTTGGATTTGTAGGTGTAGGTCATATGATTTCGAGTTCAGGGGAGGTTTTGCCGGATAGGATTGTTTCTTTATTAACCCTGTAGGCGGTGTTCCATCCCTCTTTTCGAATTACCTCTATCCTTGCCTGTTCCGCCGCCCACTCCAAAGCCGCGTCCCGTTCCTGCCTCATGCCTTCGCGGATGGCTTCGAGAACGGGGTTATACCCTTGTGATGGCGGGGTCTTGAACTTTTCTTTGATTATCTCTTCAGCCGTTTTGCGTTTGCTCATTGTTGTTTGATTTTTTTTTAATTCTCCTCCATCTTCTCCCTGCAAATTGGGCACAACTCGATACCCTTGGCTATAAACCAACCAGCATCTTCAGCCTCTTTCTTCGCCTGTTTTTCGTTGAGCCAGATGTCGGGGTATTCTTTGCTGCAGCCGTCACACTTCAGCACGTAAGCGTCGATTGTTTTTATCATGGGGTGGTGGTTGGCTTGTGATCGTCTGTCCAGATCATCGGGTGAGCAATAAGATTTTGTTCGCTGACGGCTCTAGCAATGTCATTCGCCATCACAATCGACCTCAATCCAATCTCAAAATCCTTCATAAAACCGTCGATCCTGTCGCTGGTCAGACTGTTCACCATATCCTGTATAGTCCAAATAGTGTAGGTTTTCGCGTTTTCAATCGGATCGTTATTGGTTACCTTGATCTCCATTCTATTTTCTTCATTCATACTTCTCAATTTTACCGCCTCAAATCGGCGTGTTTGTGGTTGTTTGATGTGTTTACCCGTTTGGAAGGTTTGAGGGCTGGGATTCGCCCCGTATTGACAATGGCGGGTGTTCTGTGAGGAATGAAAGATCAGCCTTAACGTAATTCGGTCCTTTGTTGATTTTTCCGTCGTCCCTATACGTCGGCTTGCCATCATCGCCCAGCTTACTCATGTTACTCACATACACAGCCTGGAAAACCTTCTCAAACTGATCCTGCAAGCCTTCTTGGATCACGGTTCCCAGTGCAACCCAGACCAGATCAGCCAATTCCTTCGCCCTGTTCGTTACCGGACCGTCAAACAGCGCTTCGTGTTGCCATTCGTTCAGTTCCTCTTTCATCAGGATGTAGCGGAACCTTGCGGCTTTCGGATCAAGCGGGGTAGGCTGGTCAGGATATGCCACACCAAATGCATCGTTCCATTGTTTTACGAGTTCTAGTTGTTTTTGCATTTTTTTACCATTTTGCCCTTACGAGCGGTTGATGTTTAGGAATTTTGTGATCAATTTTTCTTTCTGTGTAGCCCTCTGGCACAGGCCGGAGCGGATAAGGTTTAGTTGGTTCGATGTATTCAGGTAACCTTGCCCTGATTCGTTTGTAGATGTAGTATGGCCGGGTAGCGAAGTCCAGTTTGTACTTCTCATGGATATTTGAAAGCTGCTGGAAGTCGGTTAGCTCCTCATCTTTTGTAATATCCTCGACATGCTTGCCTGAAATCCATATTTCAAAAAAGTGTAGCGTTTTCTCTGACCGCTTTCTTAGCGCATGTACACAAGTCGAAACCGTTGCCCGGTCTCTTCCAAGGACCAGCGCCATGAAATTGATGGTCTGCAACTTGTAGTTGGCATGGATGTAAAGCTGTTCTTTTTCGGTTAGGAGGCTACCGGGCATGTCTTACGAGTTTTCCTGATGAATAATATTCAGCCCGAGCGAAAGCGCCAGGTTCATCTCAATCGTCGCTCCCGGTGATTGCCGCCAATTCGACAAAGCATAGACGTGGGTGCAGTCGAGCATGGCTTTCAGATCTTCCCGCATGAATTCGGACCATGTCTTGCCGTGGTTGTGTGGGAGGTTTAGCGGAGATACTGGAATGAGGCCGAGTTTGCAAACTTCGTGTTGCGCTTCCTGAAACATGCCTGTGTACTCGTTTTCCGTTAACCCGGTAATCTTGCCGGTGATGTAGCATTTGTTCATACGATACGTTTGAAGGTGATTGCCCAGACAAAAGGATTTTGTTCCCATGATTCGGCGCCGTTTATTTTGCCCCATAGGTTGCCGAATGCGGATCGAGCTGAACCAAGACATTGATCAGGATGCGTTGTTTTTACAAGTGACCAACCGTTTTTGAGTGGATGATGTAATACGGGGGCTGGGCAATCGCCTACTTCGCTGACGCTTCCATTATGAAAACAAATCCTTCCGTAATCTGTGAAGAATGCGCCTTCCGCAATGGCATCGGCTTCAGTGATTGATTTCAACCGCTCAATCTTGATGTCTGTTATTTCGAGTTTGATTCTGCAGGCTGCGCGAGGCATAAAGATGGAGGGGCGCCATTTCCCAGCGAAGGCATTGCTGGCTTTGTAAACCAAGTAGCCATCAGGTTCGTCGCCTGCTGTTTCGATGAATGCCCATGTCTCCCGCACCCACAAAACATCGCCGATTGAACCGTAGGGAAATTTAACCCATCCCAACGGACCACCTTTCGGGTGTTCCATCTGTACGCCAAGTTCGCCGTAGCCGTCACCTTCGTGAGATTTTGTGATGGTTAGTTTGGGGGATTGCGTAATCATCTCCGCTGTAAGCCATTCGGACTGTTTGCCCGCCATTGGCTTCACAATCCGCCTCGTCTGCGTCTTCCTGCCTTCCAGTATGGCTTGCATCATTGGCGTCGAAAACAGGATCGGTCTTTCTTTATTCGTTTTCATATTGCATTACTTTTAGTCATCAAATAAATCAGCTGCCCGGTACTCTTCGCCCCGTACTTCCCCCGCAGGTATTCCATGTACTTCTCGCAGGTGCGGTGGTGGACGTTGGTTGCCTGAGCCGCTTCTTTGAGTGTCATCCCATTTGCTAGGTGCTTCAGGATCTCAATCGATTTGTCGCGGCGGTATAGGGCGGTGGTGGTGAGCATGGGGTAACTACTCCTGATTTTTTAAGAGCCATTTGTTACTGATCACCTTGAAACTCATGTTGTCGTCAATGCATCGGAATACTAACCCCTCACGCTCAGCCGTTTTATTCAGCAGTGATTTTCCTTCAGCGAATTGCATAATCTCTGGTAGAGTAAAGTTTAAAGACAGGTTGCCGATCATCGGGCAGCATGGGATTTCGAGTTCATCGCAGATGCGGTAGAATTGATCTTGCGGGAGGCGTTTACCATTCACGTAGATGTTGAACAACCGAATCTCGTTCGCTTCCAACTGGTACTTGTTTCCTTGTGGTTGCCCGATGAACTCACCCTGTACGATGACGTTGTTACTCCCGACTTCTTTGTGATAGCAGATAGCCTTGACTTTTTCTTCAAAACCGGTGGACTTGACTACACGATGCCATTCGTTGTTTGTGTTGAACAGTTCAAACCTGCGGGAGCAAACGCGGTATTTGTGTTTGCCGAATCTGCTTACTTCATGAATGATGGTGATACTGCTTCCGTCCAACTTCTCAGAAACAATGAAGTCCCTGCCTTTGTATGTTTCCAGAACGCCGGGAATGTTCTGAATCCTTTCTTCGTCCGTAATCGGAACAAGATGTTTAGGAAAGGCAACCCGATTGAAAGTTTTGAGGCCCGGAAACACTTTGACCAATACGTTGTACTTGAACATGTACCACCACTTCTTGTACCAGACTTTCGGCACTCTTGGGCGAACTTCCACCTCGTTGTCTTTGGAAAACTTCTTAACTCCAAGCGCATCGGTTAGGTCATCGGCTTCCTTCCATTTTCCTTCAGGAAGTGGAACCAGTAAGCCTTGACTGATTTGTTTTCTGAGTTTGATAGTCCTTACACGGAACTTCCTTTCGCGCAGGAATTCAAATTGCGGTGTTTCAGGCGCAACGGTATCAATTTGGATGTAGCCAGCCAGATCGCCGACTTTGAATTCATCTTTCTTGATTACCAGTTCCCAACCAAGCACGGTAGCCTTCTGGATTAAATCGGCTCCCTCGATTGGTTCAATCTTTAAGATTCGTTCTGCTGATGCTAGTTTCATATTTTCTCTTTTTTCGTTTTGTCCCTGCACCGGGTTGATGCAGGGGGTATTGAAGATTTTAGAAGGGCAAACTCTCGCTTGAATCGTTATTAATCTCATCGACCAGTTCAGTTTTTTGCGATGCAGATCCACCGATCACAGCGATCTTCCATGCCTGCAGGTTGACGTACACTTTGCCCTTATACTCGTTTCCGCGGATATTGAAATCGACTTCGACCTTCATTCCTGGTTTGATTTTGTCCAGCTCGACGCATTTTGCCTGGGTGAATTCGAGCTGGATCTTCTGAGGATATTTCGTGTCCTCTTCGATAGTCAGCCAGAACGGGCGTTTCTGGAATGATCCGGTTCCTACCGTTTCGGTCGGGAATACCGTGTCAACTGTTCCCTTTACTTGTAGTGCCATTTTTATTGATTTACTTGGTTAATTGTGAATTCGATTCTTGGTTTGTCTTTGTCGAGAAACTTTTGCGCGACGATCTTGACGCACTTGTTATCGTTCGGAATTGCTTTGCAGGCTTGCAGTGAGTCGAGTATAATCTTCATTGCGTTATCCAGGTCGGCTCGTTGATTCGGGTAGTACACGTCAACGTGCAGCTCAAATAACCCTTCGATGTTCTGGTTCCGGTAGTGATTGCACTGCAGGTAGAAAGACTTCTCGTATTCGGTTAGAGCTTTCGTTTTGAATAACCCTTTCGTGTGAGGGTTGACGCGATAGCAATTTGATTTCGATGGGCAGATGCCGTTGATGATTTGTTTCATGGGTTAGTTTAATTATCGAACGGTTCAAATCCCGGAACCACAGGTTTGTATTGACGAATCATGGTGTCGTATTCGAATGTTGCAAATCCGGTATGGCCGAGCCAGGATGACCGAACCTTCTGCACGTACACGTCAACCAGTTTCTTTTCGTAATCCCGGTAGACCGTTATGCCGTTATCGGTCTTATTGAAGAAGTGCGCTGAGCCTGCAATGCTATAAAGCGTTGGCACTTCTGATTTGCCTGTCTGCCTGTCCTTTGGAACTTTAGTCGGGTGAGCAATCAGGATAACGTGAATTCCGTTTTTCAATGCGAACGTTTTCAGCAGGGTAAGGCTTTCGCTGATGTACTGCGTTTCGGTATAGCCTTTCGGAATTTTGTGTTCGATGTAGTTCCATGGATCGATCATTAACCCTTTTACGCCTTTACGAACGACCAGTTCCTTTGTCTTTTCGAGAATACCAGGCAGCGTTACGTCGATCTGGCTGATGTTGATGAAGTGAAAAAACTTGTCAACCACGTAAATACCGTAATCTCTTTCATCGACATTCATCCTGAATGATGGATTATCCCGGAAACCGAATGCTTTGCCGGTAATCTTTTCCAGCAACTTCGTAACGTGCTGAGATGATGGCTGATTTTCGAAGCTGCAGACCGCCCATGACCAATTGTGATGTTTTGCAAGTGAGCACATAACAAGATCCATGAATTCGCTTTTCCCGCTGCCAGGTATCCCGGTTACAATGGTCATTTCGCCGGGAACGAATGATACCAGTTTATCAAACTCCGGACTTTTGATCTTGCAGCCTTGTGGATACCCGTTGTCGTATAGGTTGTAAACGTCCTCGATCATATCTTCCATAGTGAAGACTCCCTCGATAGGCCACTGGTAAGCCGTTCCTATCGTTTCCAGTAAAACATCTTTGCCGTATTTGACAAGGATCTCGTTTGCATCCTTACATCCTTCAGGCATCGTCACTTTGTAGCAGATGTCTTTACCGAGCCTTCTTGCCAGTTCCTCCCGGAGTGCATACCCTGCTTCGTCGTGATCAACCATGAGAACAACTTTCTTCATGTCTTTGAAAGCATCCCAGCAGTTATCCAGGTATTCAAGTTTCTGGCTCCCTTTGCTTGCGCCGTTTGGAACTGATACGCTGTTAAATATCCCGACCTCGTGCAAACTCAGGCAATCAATCTCGCCTTCGACAATTATGCATTCGTCGATATCGGCAATCGCGTTGAGGTTGTAAAAAATCAACTCAGCGTCTTTTGCCATTTTAAAGGACTTTTTAGGACCTCTAAATTTTATGTTGACCAAATCCTCACCACGGTAGTAGTTGAAGCAAATACAGGGCACTTCTGATTCAGTTTGAGGCATCCACTCATTTGCCTCTGTCACGTTCATGCGGAGAAGCGTGTTATTTGAAATCTTCCGATGTTCTTCAAAATAATTCAAAGCGGTCTTGCCTAACTTTTCCAGCCGGGGCAATGGCTTCACGTATTCCTTGACCTTCTTTTCAAAGACTCTACCTTTCCATCCGCAGTTGTGGCAGTTGTACATCCCCTCGTCAATGTCTACGCTGAGTGATGGATCTTTCTTATGCTTCCGGGTCTCTGCACACTCCGGGCAAAGCGTTTTAATGCTGCCGCTGGTGTGCTTTCTCAGGTCTATTCCTTTGTCGATTAAAAGTTCTGCGTTACTCATAATCCTACAGCCCTCAATTTTTTCTCGTGCTCACTTATTTGGGTAAATTCGGGTTGTCCTGCCTTTGGTTGAACCTTGTTGTACCAGTTGGTGAAATACCGCTTGAGGCTGTCGATAGGTTCGTTCTTCAACTTCACATCAGCAACGAACTTCTTTTGAAACGTTTCCAGATCTTTCATGCTGATATTTTTCGCCATGCAGAACTGTTCTTTCCATGCCTGATTTGTAAGAAATTCTTTTTCCTCCATTTCTGTTATTATACTACTAGTAATTAATACCTTTTCCTTTACCATTACCTTAGCCCCATAAATGGGGGATAAATGGGGGATCAGATCGTATCTTTTAAGAACTGGTAAAATTGATTTGTACATCTTATTTGTCTCGTTAAAATCACCATATTGGAACTGAATAAAATCCGGGATGAACCATTTGGTTCCATTGTCAAACACAACAATCTTTTCTTTGAAAAACCCCTGTGCTTTTTGGAGTGACAATTTGATCCCCAATCTTATTTCCGCCACTTCGGTGTCAACGTGCCAAATCCCTGCATGGTCGCAATCGTCCAGGAGATACAACCAGAGCATTTTATATTCGCTCGGCAATCCCCTGAAAAATGGCTTCTTCCATTTGTCGGTATCTGATAGACGTTTTGCCATGATTATTAAAATGGGTCAGGCATTTGATGAAGTTTGTCTTTGCCTTCGTACCATAGAGTCGCCTTAAGTTCTTTTTCTGCGTATTCCCTTTTTGAAAAAAGAGAAGACACCACCTCGGCTGAAATCTTGGTTAAATGAACATGTTGGTACTGCTTCAAACCTTCCGTGACCATGTCTATTTCTTCAGAGAAAAACAGGCGCTTAAACTCCCTGGCAAGTCGCTCTATCGACAATGCCATTTTTTCACCTTCCTCTTGGTGGCAATCTTCACATAGTGTTACAAGCACATCATTATCATAATCCCACGGCTCTGCGCTTTTGTTATACAGCCTGTGATGAACGTGTAAAGTTTTTGTTTCGCTGAAACACCTCATGCAGGCGAAAAAATCCCGGTTAAGAATTTCCAGTCTCTTCCTTTGCCAGCGTGGGTCTTTAAGTTTTTGAGCGTAATCAGATTGATATTGTTTCATAGTATTCAGTTTTCACATTAAAGAACTAACCACATTGTGGTATTTGATTGTATCTGAACGTTTTGCACCTTTACAAAAATCAAAGTGTAACCAAGCGTCAAAACCGAAACAGATAAAAAAAGAACTACACGAACCGGGCATTTGAAATGACGCCGATAATCGTTATCTTTGCAATACCGTAAAGTTAGCGGAGTTTCCGTTATTAATCAAATTATCATGACTAAATCTTCAACTTCATTTTACCTGTCTGAAACGACGAAAGCACAGTTGAAAATGCTATCTGATCTTGATAAACGTTCCCAGGCTAACTATCTTGAAATCCTTGTTCAGCAAGACTTTGATAGTAAAAAGTTGGTGCTACCTGTTATAGCGGAAAAGAAACCCAAACCCGCCGCAAAGAAACCCACTAAGTAACCTCCATCGAATACTCCATAACCCGTTTCTTCCCGTACGCCGTATCAACTGTTATCCAGGTTCCTTTAATCGGTAAACCCATTTTGCGGATATCTGCAGCACGGCTATGCAGTGCTGAGCAACCGAATTGAATCCATGCGTCGAGGCTGGTAATTTTTCGACCACCCCTCAAATAATCCACGATCCGTTGATTCTGTGATGTTGTCATAAAGCAGCCTCCTTTCTTTTAACACCTTCAAACAATGGATAACCCTTGATCCTCGCGATATGCTGATTGAACTGCGCCCAGACGTCTTCTGACTTGAATTTGAAGTGCATGGTTCCTTTCTTGAACCCTTTCAGTTCAAAAAATCCCCAGGTGTACCAGGTATTCCATTCAAAGATTGAATGTTTGTCATCATGGAAGAACCGCCATAGGTCGGTAACAGTCGAGTAGTCCGTACCGGTGATGTAGCAAAGTGCCTTTTGAAAGTCATCCACGATCTCACCATGTCCGCCATACTTGACCGTCATTCCGCCGCTGTAACTAGGTTCAGCGCACCATCCTAAAATAAATTTCTGATTCATCAGGTAATGGCTATTCGTCTTCCAGCCTTCGACGTTATACCGGTTGTCGTGATAGTGTTGGGTGAGCTTGTCGAAGACTTCAAGTAAGGCCCGGTCCATCCGCTGAGCCTGCGTACCAATTACCACTTCAACCATTTTGTAAATATTCCGCATGGTGAAGGGAATTCCTTGCTGCTGCTCGACAAATTTGTTGATGTCATCCTTGAGACCTTTCGTCGTGTATTTCTCCATGTTCATCTTTTTGAAAATGAACTTCCATGCCGCTTTTTGCAGATCCTTTTTGTATTCGTTGCGAAGTTTTGGTTTGCCCTGTTCCGTACATTGGAAGGCGAGTTCAGATGAATAGAAGCCGTCAGTCAATGCTTGCATGCGGACCGCCGCTTCCAACTGCTCGTCGTAAATCTTCACAGCACCTACATAACGGTTAACCAGGTCACGAACGAAGTTGTACGGCATGATTCCGTTTGCTTGCTCTTCATGTTCTTCTTCAGTAAAGAATCCTTCAAATTCGGCCTGGTAACTTTCTCCCGGTTTGTTGAGTATCACCAACCCGACTTCAACACCAGTGGTGCGTTCAGCCTGAGTGAAACAGTCGCCCAGGTTCTCCCAGCGTCCGTAGTTCTGAATCAGTGCCGCGATCTCGCCGCGAAGCCTGCTGTATGTGTTAACCAGTGTTGAAAGATTACAAAGGCTGATAATCTTGCAACCAGACGGAGCGATATTGAACGCATGCTGTATATGCTTTGCGTCTTCGCTGAAAGGTGGGTTCATTACAATCAGATCGATGTGCGAGATGTCGGAACTGGCGACAGTGAGGAAGTCGGAAGACAGTAATTTGCATTTACTGGCAACGATCTTCTGTAGGTCCGGATTCTTTTCACAAGCGATTACTTCAGCGCCGTGTTTCTGCAGGTAGTCAACAATATCTCCTTTTCCTGCTGATGGCTCCAATATCACCTTGCTTTGAATGGTTACACCGTCCAGCATCGTTTCGATGACGGGGAAGGGCGTAGGAAAAAAGTCTGCATTGAACAATGTGTGTCGTTTTTAAAATGTACCTATTTCGGGTATTGTGTTGTATTTGAGCGCTTTGTACTTTTGTATCGGTGAGGTGGGCGTCCATTCAACTCTCCCTCACTCCCTTAGAGATCACCTCAGCCGCATTCTCCCAGGCTTGAGCGATGGTGGAGCCGAAGCCGACCAGGGTATTGCCATTTAGGATAACATGATAGTCGCCCTCACCATCTGCGAATAGGTCTGACTTCGCCTCCGGATATCTCGCCAGAACAATGATCTGGCTTGCGGTGACTGGTTGGTCGTTGATGGTCATGGGTTAGATTGTTTAAGCCCTTGTTGGTAAGCGTCGTTTAGTTCCTGAAAGGATTCGCTCGAACCGCCTTTGTCAGGGTGCATGATGTGAGCGAGCATTTTATAAGCGGTTGTGATTTCTGATTTTGTTGCAGATTTCGAAACGCCGAGGATTTGAAACCATTCTTTTGTTGCTGCATTAGGTAGCGCGGTAAACCCAGTAAAGGCGCGATTGAGCATATCTGATACTCCCCAGCGATCAAGGCCACGAATGGCTTCTACTGCTTTGCGGATAGCTTGCATATTATCAGCAGGAGCATTCCATTTATCGCAAGCTAAAACCAACTGCTTGTCGTTGTAATAGAAATAGAGGGCGACCCCATTGTCATTCAACTTCTGCGTGTTTGCGTAAGGCAGTCCATCCCTTCTCAATGGGACATTTGAGGAAATAACAGCGTTCTTTGCGCCGAGAAGTCTAACCTCTCTCAAGGCGGCGTCTCTCGCTGCTGCGAAACTGGTATTGAACTGAGCCGAAATAGGCCGTTCCGTTCTCGGATAACCAGTAGGCCACTGTAAAGGGTATGCTTCTTCCGTCATAATTCAACAGTTAATAGTTTGCATTTAATGTAATCCTGGATTTTGGCCGCCGTCATGTGATATTCACCCGCCCAACCGAGATAGACCCACTGTTCGCCGAGCTTGGCGTGCTTCTCCGTCCTGACATACACGCCGGTTGTTTGCGACGCGGTGTGGTAGATTTTAGTGGGTGGGTGCGTCATGCTGGTTTTTTTAGGGTTTTTCATCTCCGATTTTTATTCGGACAGTTTCAAACGTTTTATAGAACTTCAATAATGAATCTTCATGGTTTTTTCTCATCCATTTCACCAATTCCTTTGCCTGAAGGTCCCTATCTAAGTGGGCGAACATTTGATTCTCCGCCTTTAACCTTTGCTTAGTTTTTACGATTTCTGCAGCGATAACATTACTATTGCCCTTGCGAGTGTTGTATTGAATTTTAAGGCTATCGAGAGTTGATCTAGTATTTGAAATTTGAACAGCCAAGCAATCCATAAGAGCCGATTTCATGTAAGAAGAAATAGCCGTTTTCATTTCATCTAAATCAATAAATCTTATATCAACAAGCCTTTCGGCAAGTGTAATACTCCACTGATTTATCAGATCGTTTTCGATCGGGGTTGTACTCATTCTTCGATTTTTAGTAGGTTGATACGATCATCTTCCTTTTTTTAACCGCCCCGCTCTTACACGAGGCGGCGTTTGTGATTTAATTACCTGATCCAATTCTTCCATTCCCACATGGAGTCGGGAATAAGCATGATAGGCACGTCGGGAGGATGCTGCATCATCATGAGTGGTTGCGGTGCGGAGGTAAAGCCGTCCGGGTTGCTCTCTGCCCCATCATCACATGATGCCATTCCGAGAATAATTAGAGCCAGTGTAAATTTTTTCATCGATTGCTTGCTTGATTTATTTTGATATTAAAATTGAATTCGTGTTGGGGATGGGTGAGGCCAGAAATACATTACCGAACAGCAGCGCTTCTTTTGCGGCTTCGTAATCCTGGAAAAACTTATCCAGCACTTTCGATGCGATTGAAATTTCTTCAGACCAATCAGCGCGAAGTGTTCGCTTGATGAATAATGGGTTGATGATAAACCTCGGATCGTAACTGATAAAGTCGATCCATTCCAGATCTTCATGAACAAGGAAGTAAGAAAGGGTCTGCGACTTGTATTCTTTTGGAACAACACCGTTGCGTAAATAACCAACGTGCGTATGCGTGTCAGGGCATTTTATTTCGACCGCCCCGTCTGAACCGACCAACCCGTCAGCGGATACACCGAGCAAAGGCCAGCGGTCGGACTGCAGAAAACCGACTTCCATTATTTCGCGTCCGGTTGCGCTGGTGTAATCCTTTCTTGCCAAAGGTTCCATGTCAGTCCCACGCTGCATATCATCGCTGACATAATCTGATTCGTCGCTCATTCCGCTGATTTCTTCCGCAATCAATCGGTTGATCATTTTATCCCGGTCGCCTTTGGGAGCAATAACACTGTTTAACCTGGTACTGGTTATTTTAGCTTCCCGTATTTTGTACCATTCAGGGGAGTGTTGCAGGAAATTGTGTATGATCATTTCGATTCAGTTTCAGGACTGGAAAATTTGGTTTTGAGAGTTTTTGTTAGCTCGATTACGCGCTTGTCGTACATCTCTGCTTTGGGCAGTGATTTGAAGGCCGCCTCAACCTCTTCCAGGTTCGCTGCGGCGCTCAGTTTTGCAACTGCCTGGCTGATGTCGATCTCCTTCACAACGGGCTTAAAATCGCGAATACGGAGTGCGTCGGTGACAGTGCCGAACGCATTTACACTGGTCGCATAGAGTTGAATCTTTTTGCCAACCCAATCTTCAATGTATGGAGTGCCGTAAACCTTCTGGATTGTCTTCGCATTGGTCCGGTTGAGGATCATCGGCTTTGAATCTTTCTCCGCGAAATACACAACGAAGCAATCCTGTTTCTTTCCGTCACCACCGATCACCTTTTCTGTCTTGGTGTCTTTGATCGTCAGGATAAGATCGCTGCCATCCGTTGGAAGACTGTACGCACCGATGTAGTCGTAGTTATACTCCTTCTTCCAATGCGTTTTTGTGAGTGTGTCCATAATTCTTAATTTTACTTTTTAGTTTAGTTATTACTAGCCCTGTTTGCAGCAGGGTTTTTTATTGTGATAATCCTTCCGTTCCACCTCTCCCACTTCACCACGCTTGCTTTCCTGTTTGCGTTATCCATGTGGACGTAATTCAATTCTTTGCAGTTCCATGCTTTCGAGATAGAAATTGCGGCTTTGATTATTCCGATGTCGGTGGCCGAGATAATTCGGTGAGTTGGGGTGATGATGGATATGGTCATTTGATGCGGGATTTGATGGCGAGCATTGATTGTTAAACTACTTCTCTGTATGTGGTGCGAAGGCAAATACATTTAATCACCTCTGCCGATACCCCGTATCTCTTACCAAGTCCGCAATAGCTGATTCCCTCATTTTCTTTTGCTTTGCGAATTGACACAATTTGATGAGCTGCGAATTTTCTATTTGTTACGACATTGCGGCCTTTCTTCACCATGTCTTTCATATTGTCTTGGCGTGTGCCTAAAAACAAGTGACTCGGATTTACGCATTTTCTATTGTCGCAATGATGGCAAACATGGAGGTCGCCGACATCCCCTTTGAATATCGAAAAAGAAAGTCTGTGCGCTTGCCAAGCAACGCCAGCAACCCTGACCGTACCGTAGCCGCTCGAACTAACAGCGCCTTGCCAGTTCCAGCAGTTAGTTATTTCATGAATAGAAACTCGTTTAGTAACAAGTTCTTTTTCGGTTTTATAAAGCGGGATTCTTGTTATTACCTTATGCCTCCAAACCGCATTGGCGACGGACCCGAATGATGTTCCAAACTTTTCGGCTATCTCATTGTATGGCAAACCTGACTCTACCGCTTCTTTTAAAAGCTGTTTATTCTTTACCCAAAAATTTCTAGGCTTAGCTTCCAGATTAATTTCACTCATTTTCATTTTCTTTATTTTAATACTCCCACTCCTCCACCATCCTGCTATCAAAACATTCCTTTTCGATCCGCTTCATTTCGAACGCACTAAGCGTCTTAAGATCAATTCCTTCGATGATATGGATAATCGTTTCCGGGTATTCCGCTTCGTACCCAGGATCTCCGTTTCGCATGTACTTGCATTCAGGCACATATTTCCCCTCGATACTAAACTCGACTTCATGCGGTTTGTAATCGTCGATTTCGGGGCAGTAGATGTCAACGGTGTGGGTCATGTGGTTCGGGTTGAGGAGGTTCAGGCAGTGGCATCCAATGGGTGGGCCTGAGTGTAAACAACATGTCCTTCTCCAAGTATTCCACCGAAGGCGGCCTGTTGTCTTTATAATTTTGCGATAAGGGATGCGGATAAGCCCACCATGCTACTTTGATATCTAGCTCCGCTGTTAAAGCAAGAAACTTTGGACTTCTGTAATTGATATCTATTGGGTATTTTGGAGCCGTTTCTATTGGCTGCCATTCTTGTTTTGTACTCATGCTGCCTGATATTTTGCTTTCGCGTTAATTAATTCCTGACCGAGCATGATGGATTGCTCATAAGAGGTAATAAAGTCAATCCAGCGGGATTGTGACCAACTGCCCACCAACTGAATTAAAGATGTGATATGTCCGTCTTCAAAAGTTTCAGGGTCCCATGTAATTACTTTCAATACCGGTCCGGTGCAAAAGTTTGTGATGATTTCGAACTTCTTGCATAGCCTTGCCATGTTGAAAGCGTTCTGAGAGAAGTAGTGCGGCTTGCCATTGATGTAATAAGTGATGGCATAACGATCTTCTGTTGCAAGCCAGTCGTGAGAGACGCGGATGAAGGTGTGCATATCAATCAATTTTATTGTTTTCAATATCTACCGTGATGGTGTAGGTGTCTTCTTTTGTGCATTCCCTGATCGCCCAGATGAAGTAGATCAGTGCAAGGGTGCCTATTACTATGTGCATGGGATAGGTTTATTTTGCATTAATAATTATCATCCCAGATCCCTTTGCATCAAATCGGACGTTTTGAACGCCCTTCATGTCTGGGAAAAAGCCTGTCATTTTCTGAGCGTCAAAATCTTCTTCGTCAGATTCAATGTCGGAAAGCGGATCAAAGAGTGGGTAGCCGAACGAACTAGCCAGTACTTTATCATTCTCAAATATGTAAGAGAAATCAGTAGTTTGACTATTATCCCATGGCCATGGCCAACCGCGCTCAGGCAACGTCCCTTGTTCCATCTGCAGGAATAATTTAACCTGTTCCCTATATTTATTTTCGTCAGTGGCATATAAAACACCGGGCGCAATCCCGTCTGGATATCCATCGAATCCAATAGACCCCAGCCATTCCATTATGGGTTCTGATTTTTCATTTCTGATGTAGAAGTCGGCTCTTGTTCCCATGGTATTTCGTTTTAATTATTATTTAATGTTCCGCCCCAAACTGTATCATCCAATTCTTCATGCAGCGGTTCGTCCGGTTCGGGTAGCGGTTCTTTGATTGCGAAGTAGCCGACCAATGCGACTGATAGTAGAATGGCAGGCATTAAGATTAGCAGTAGCATGGCTTTGATTGTTTTGAGCATGGTTGAATTGATAAGGGTTAAAAAGTGGCTGTCTTTCCAGCCTGTCAGGACGATTCGAACGTTCCCCAAAAAACTCCTAAGAGCAAAAAACTTCCATGAATTTTTACGGCGAACGGAGCAGGGTGCGATCCTGCATGCTTCTTTTCTGCATTCCCTCAATGGTTCTTTTTTCATTCAGCAACACTGTCGAAGAAATCTTACTTAAGCCATCCGTTCGTATTGTGGAGCAAAGAGGAATCGAACCTCTACTACCCATCAAGGCGATGCGTTAGCCTCACGCACCACGGAACCCTTGATGATACACCTGCCATTGGTAGATCGCCCCGTATTGTGCCCTGCTTCTCCTGATAGCCATTAAGCCTCTGTACAGTCAGGAGCGGCCGCAGGAACACAATTATTTTGAAAGAACTAAGGAGCGTTTGTGGCAGGTTCTGATGTGCCTGTTTTTCCACCCGACGCACTTGTTTTACTCGTTTTAAAAGGAGCCAGCACCTTCAACTGGCTCCGTCCAACATGACCTAAGTTTTCATAGGTCTTTTCGTGGAGAGGCAGGTAAGCACATTATTTCCTGCGATTTGGAACTTGCCTATTTAATTTTCTGCGTTGGCGTTGGTTGAGCATTCGGCGAGGTATCAATGGACTCCCATCAGAAGGAAATGAATAAAGCGTATTCTTATACCGATCAGTGACGGCCATTGCTAGTAATTCGTGTATCATGATTAATTATTTACTTGTTCTGAAATAATACACCGCGCATCCGATCAGTCCAACCGGATAGCCGATTAATTGAATGAAGTCTAGCATTTGAGTAATTCTTCTTTTTGAGTTAGCATTTCATCGTCCATCATCAGCTGCAGCATGATCACTTTGTTGTGCTTGTTTTCAAGCCTTATCTCCCTTCGAACTTGTTCGTCATACGTAGCCTGGGAGAAGTCGTGCCTACCGATTGGCAGCGGTTCTATTTCGCGTAAACGTCTGTCCTGCTCAGCGATAAATACTTCTACCGGAACGTCGATCAGCGGGATGTGGGAGTAGGTCATGCTGGTTGAGTTTGGAATTGTTCAATTAATTCGGGATTTTGATAAATATTTCCGATCACCTCAAGTAGAGTTTGGTGTACATCAAGATTGTACGTGTTACCGTTGTCTAATCTTTTTTTCTTAAAAGCAAACCCGTTTTGATCCCAGTAAATAACAAACCTTGTTTTTGTAATGCAATGCTGAATAATATCACCGTCATAGACTTCAACACTATGCTTATCAGAAAATCCGGTATACTGCAACGGGATCATGCTATTAATTACTTTCGATAGCCTTTGACTTGCGCCGCTAACGTTGATAAACCTGCCAGTAGTCAAAAGAGTTAATTGATCGATTGCCATTTCTTCCGCAGAAAACATTTTATTTTGGTTGCTATGCCAGGCTCTGAATTTTATCTCTCTCATGGCTTAATTTTTATAAATTCAACATAGCCTCCAACTCTCTTTGCAACCGACCCGTCATGCTTCGGTTTTCTCTTTCTGAATTGTTCGATACTTGGCGAGTAGATCAGGTAGCCGAACCCGATTGCTGCGATGAGACTAGTTATCATTTCGTAATAAATTTTCCGAGTTCTTTAAACTCCCTGCGGATGAATTGATACAGGAAGATGGCGGTGGTGAGGATGGTGAGGGCGGTTAGCACAGCTGACGTTTTGCGAATGGAATTGGATCGACTTGTTCGCCTTTGCTGATGTGGATCTGCTTTAGCATTTCCAGGGTGGATTCCATCGCGTGGAAAAGGGCGTCTTCGGACTGGAACCCGTCGCTGTATATGGAGAGAAAATTATCCTCCATATCAACAATTTCCTGAGCGCTGTAAAGCCCATTTGCTTCGGCGTTAACTACCAGCATGATCAAATGTTCATTAGCAACGACACCGATACCGTGATTCTTCCAGTCAAAGACTCTCCCCATAGCCCATTCGCGATTATTGTTCAAAAGATTGCCGATAAAACAAGCGCATGAATTTGTTGGCTGTAATTCATCTGCGATATACGCTCTCGTAATCTTGTCGAACTGTTCTTTGTAAGTCGGAGTATTCATGATTTTGTTTTTTGAATTGCTTTTTAAAAAAAGCGGCTCATGGGCAACCGCCTTTTACCTACACCCTATTAACCAAAACTTTATTTGTTGCGGAGTATTAAACTGTATTGAGATGAATGACTGGTAGCCGCGAACCTTTTCTCCCAGGTGTTTTTGGGATTTCGCTTTCAGAAAGATTGCCGGATGTTTTAGCGCCTTCTTTATTTTCTATTTCACTTTTCATCTCTTCCAGCTGCTCAACTGATTCTATTGCAGAAGCGAGAGTGAGGCAAACATCAGCGAGTAAAGTCCCTTCTTTGGCCTGTATCGTTTTAAACCGTGGAGTGTACCGTTTTATTTCCCCTTTAATCCAGTCCGGAGTTTTTTGATTTGTGATCGGGTATCCTGCATTTCTGAACAACTCAATCCAATACGACTCGACAATACATGATTTCAATTTGTCGCAAATAACCTCTTCAATTATTTTCATTACAGGATCACACTCTAGAGATAGGATGTACGCCTTTCTCTTTGTAAAATCATAAACCGAGTGGTTGACGTGACCTTGGTACCTTTTCTCTGGATTCGTTGTACAACCAACATAAAATACATCTCCGTTGTAAGGATTGTGAAGCGTGTAGATATAATATTTGGTTTTCATTTTTACCAGTTTAGGGTATAGGAACGAGTTAGTTACGATGCCATCTTTGCAGGGCTTACTTCTGATGCCTCAAGAATTTCCGATTGTCTTAGCCCTGTTTCTTTCTTGATAATCTTCATTGCGACTGCCTTTGTTAGTAGATTATCATCCGGGTTGGTTTCAAGAATCTTCGAAATCCACCTCTCAGAAACTTTAAGAGCGAGCGCTAATTTCAATCTGGTTTGCAGCTTATTGGTAGCGGTTTTAGCCTGTTCGGTAAGTTTCATTATCTTGTCTTTAGTTCGTATTAGAGTACGATGTAAATATACAAACAGTTTTCATTCTGCAAACTAATATGCAGATTATTTTCAAAATATTTTTACAATACCTGAATCAATGCCCAAGCCTTTCGAGCAAACAGATCTGACTAAACAGTTTTTGGAGCAGGCTGATAAGTTGATAAAAGATGGGACAGTAAAGGATTACACTGTGCTTGCGACTTCTATAAAATATGACAAAACGAGCTTATCAAACGTGGTAAAGAATAGGAGAAATATTCCTTATACCAAATATCTGAAGTTTGTTGAAGTATACAAATTGAAAACTGGTAACCATGCTAATGATGATTACCAGGCTAAATACTACCGCCTTTTAGAGAAAAGAGAAGAAGAATCTAGTTTAGACGATGTCTGGGAGGCTGTACAGGTAAATCAGCGGTTATTAGCTGAACTTTACGAGCATTTGATTGCTGATTCAAAAAAGGACAAAACTTTGCGCGAAGTTTCGCAGAGAGCGCGGAGCAAGGGCAACGGTGTTTCTTAGGGCATGACAAACAACTGTCCATGATTTCATAGTTTAAGGGTGTACGGATTAAGTAACTATATCAAGGGCTGACAGTGATAAGCAATTGTTTTTCAGGGGTTGGATATACAATGTAGTGATCATAAAATGATACTGAAGTTTATTTTATTAAAGAAAACTTAAAACCCTATGAGAAAGTGGATTGCGGTTTTATCATTATGGATATTCATACATTTAGTGGTACTGAGCTTAGCCAGGGATGGGAAATATAAATTTAAGTTTTGGCCTCTGGACAATAGCCCTGTATCAGTGACTGAAGGCAATTTTTTAGATGGTTTTAAAGTCTTTGATTATCAACCAACGTTATTTGAACAGTACGATCTTAGCGAGTTTGTCGTGTATTGCGGAGCCCCGGTAGTTGTTCTTATTTTTATTTACCTTATACGACACAAGCCGGATAAGTAAAATATACAAATAGTTGTCAAAAAGAAAACTATTGCCTTACTTAGCGTTTATTAAACCGTTACGCTATGGATATTCTACTTAAGAAGGTTTTGACTTTTGACGAGGCTTGTCTTTATACAGGGTATAAGAAATCTTACATGTACAAGTTGACAAGCAAAAACATAATCCCGCACAGTAAACCAAATCGAAGAAGTATTTTTTTTGACCGGGAGAGGTTGGAAAAATGGATGCTGGGTGAATCAAATGTTACTTCAACTGAGCAGGATATTATCGCTGACAATTATGTTGCGGGAAGGATGCTTGCGACCGGATAATGTAATATTTGTGCCTTAGTTGTACCTTAATAAAGGCAAACCTAATACCAGCCTACCTCTTAGCCAACAAAAATGTGCCAGTCCTGGGCACTTGGCCTCTCTTCGGAGAGGTTTTTTTATGCTGCAGAACGCCCGTTCAGCCTACGTTTTAATGTTTTGACTTGACTTAAGTGTGCCGTTGTCCGGGTTCTCATTTGCGCTATTTGCGTTCCCCTGTTGTACCTCAAGTAACAAATCTGTACCTTGAAGTCAACCAGAGTCAAACATGAGTGTAACTTTAAGAAAACGAAAAAACGCGGACGGCACCATCTCCCTTCGACTGGACATTTACCGGGATGGTAAGCGATCCATTGAAACATTGAAACACTTGCAGCTTGCTAAACCTACCACGCCGGAAGCCAGGGAAGATAATAAAGCAAAAATAAGACAAGCGGAAAAGATTGCAGTGTCCTACGGTGCAGAACTTGAAGCAAATAATTATAATGTAGTCGCCAATAAAGATACCAGCGTTTCGGTCGTTGCCTGGATGCAGGCGTATGTGAACGGGTACACGAAGAAGGACAAACGGAACATGGAAGGTGCGCTGAAGCGGTTCAAAGAGTTTCTGCAGCACCGTTCAAATGTCGCATTTGCAAACCTTGACGCCTTGCTGATCGAAGGGTACATGAACCATTTAGAAGATACTTGCACAGGTGAAGGACCATCTTCTTATTATAACCGGTTCAAGAAGATGATCAAACATGCGTACCGCAAAAAGATGATGCGGGAGAATGTACTTGATTTTGTTGAAAAGAAGATCCGGGGCAAAGCAAAAAAGAAAGACGTGCTGACCTTGGATGAATTGAAGCGACTTAATGCAACTGAAACAAAGGCTACTGAGATGAAACGGGCGTTTCTTTTCACCTGTGTCACTGGCTTACGATGGGCTGACATCAAAGCATTAACTTGGTCCTGCGTAAGACTTGATTCAGCTTCACTTCATATTACCCAGGCCAAAACATCAGACGAGGTAACGATCCCGCTTAATGCTTCTGCAATCAAGTTGCTCGGTGAGCCGGGGAAGCCTAACAGCCTTGTATTCACATTGGGCACAGCGAACGGTGCAAACTACGCACTGAAAGACTGGGTTGAACGGGCAAAGATCACAAAGAAAATTACCTGGCATAACGGGAGGCATTCGTTTGGAACCAACCTGATCCTCAATGATATTGATGTGCTGACAACATCGAAGCTACTTGGGCATACGAGCATGAAACACACGCAGCGTTATGTGAACACTGCCAACGAAATGAAACGGACCGGGACGGATAAGATAAATATTGATCTGGGTTGATGATGCCTATACCCGTCACCTTCACCTACCTCAACAAAACCCACCACGGCGAATTATCGCAGGTGATGGGCGCCGGGTCAAGTGCAACGTGGCATTTGTATGCAAACAATTTTTATTGGGGTTCCTTGTCCTATACCGACAGATGGACTTTCAACAGCCAGGACGGGGCGTTGAAGGAATATGCGGAGGAGTTTGGGAGTTGCGTTGTGAGTGCGCTGGATAGTGCCACCTAATGACTTTATGTTAAAAACAAGGGCAAAAAAAGTCGATTTTTGACCTTGTGTTGACTGGATAGAGGTTCATTCAATTGGGTCGAATTCCACCCAATTATAAAAGAAACGCACCCATTAAAAGTGCGTCGGTCAACTACTCGAATTATTCGAGCACTTCCCTACCCTTTCAATTTTTCCTTATACACCTTCCTTAATGCTTCAAGCGGATGCATAAATTGCCCGTAAGAATTTCCAGGTAAAGAGGCCCAAATGTTATTGCACTTTACAACGGCCACATCAAACCGGCCTGCTTCAATATCGGCAAGTGCTTTCTGTTCGCGGATCATCTGAATGGCAATAGCGTCCTGCGATGCTGGTGAGAAGTCTTTTAGTCCCAATGTGCGTTTATATGAATCATAATACCTTGCAAGGATCTGATACCGGCCTGCTGCAGTTGACCATAACGTGCGATTCAACCGAACTGATTTGCGCGGGTGATCGGTGTAGGTATGAAACAACCCGCCGCCGACTAAAACATCATAGCCTCGATCATTGGTTTTCTGCTTGCCGTTGTCGGTTCCTTCACTCCATGCCAGCGTATCAAGGAAGGCTTGTAAGTTTGTTTTCATATTTTCTATTTGTCGTGTCCTCTTCCAACCGGATTACCAAATACCTGCACCCTTGCTCATTAACCCTTTCTTCCTGCACCCGGATTAAATGGGTCGGGAGTTTCGGTGTGGATAGGTAGAGGAGGATGAGGTAGAGCATTGTTATGGCAATTTATTTGGAGTAATCAACGAACTGCCGTCATTAAAATAATTGATTGTTTTGGTAGAGATTTTACCGGGGAATACGTCGAAGTAATTCGCGTTCGCGTTACCAATTCTGACCTCATCAACGTATAGTTCCCGTTTGGTCAACGGAGAGAGGCTAAAATCCCATTTATATATTCCGATTTTGAAATAAGGGTTGAGGTTGTCGTTGTAGCAATTTGGTCCGGACTTCCGTAGAAGCAACTTATTATCCTTCCATATCTCAATAAAGCCTGTGGCGTCATAAGCCCATCTTGCATGAATCACAAAGTCAAGCCATTTACTTTTCTCAAGCTGCCCGAAATCCGTTTGTGAATACTTGGGTGAGCCCTGTACTGATATTTTATTTGAATCCGACCATTGAGCTAATATTAATCTGTCTTTTACTACCCCTAAAAACATGACTGCGCTTCTCCAGTTTTCCCCCGGATCAGGGAATGATTGAAACTGCATTATGCTTTCATGGTAATCATCAGCGACAAAGCCCGACGGGAAAAACAAAGTGAAGCCGTACCACCCTTCTTTTGGCGAGGATTGTGGATTTGTACCCAATTCTGCCCGCATGTTTTCACCTTTCCTTAGTTCTAACTTTAGAGATTTTCCTGCTCTTGCTGCTCTTGCTGTGTAGCTGGAAATGGTTGCCGAGTAGGGATAGTATGTACTGTTTTCAAACCATGATCCTACGCTGGAATCAAAGGTTTGTTCGAGTAATAAATTGCTACGTTGACTGTACGTAGTAAGGGTGCATGATGCCAGTATTAATAGAAAGATTTGCTTCATTTTATTCCAATTAGTTCAATTTTATCCAGTTTGCGCCATCCGACATGATTTGCAAAACTGCACCAGCCGCTATCGTTGGAGGAGTAGTTCCATCAACCGTTTGCGATGAAGTGGTCGCCATTGTGATCGTCCCGGCACCAGTGTTCTTGATAATATAAATTCGTCCGGCTATTCCAACTGCACTGGGTACGGTTACGGTAAAGGAATTTGCTGTACAATTAATAACGTAATCTGATATGGTAGCTGTGTAGGTTGCTGTCTTGGCAGTATAACCACCAGCAAATGAACCAGATATATGAAAGGTGGAATTTGGGGCGTTTGTTCCAACACCTGCGTTACCCGCGGGCGTTGTGCCTGTTCCTGACGCGCCTGTTGCCCAAAAAACATTTGCAATGTTCACCTGATTTGATGCTGTTGCCGACTGCGCATCCGCATCCGCGCCGATGATGACGTTCTTCGCTCCGCTTGTGATATTGTCTCCCGCGTTATTCCCAATGCCAGTATTGTTGCTTCCTGTTGAACTTAATAAAGCATGGTAGCCAAACCCAGATGAACCAGTTCCTCCACTGCCTAAGCCTAACGCTGCTTGCCCAACCGCTGTGTTATTTGAAGTTGTGGTATTGCTAAGAAGTGCATTTTGGCCAACTGCAACATTACTATTGCCCGTGGTGTTCGATGTCAGCGCATCCGATCCTATTGCCGTATTATAATTTGCAGTGTTGTTAAACAGTGCCGCTGAACCAACGGCTGTGTTAGATATTGCGGTTGTTAAATAATACAAAGCAGCCTTCCCGATTGCGGTATTATCGTCCCCTGTCGTAAGGTTGAAAAATGAATTATGCCCTACACCGGTATTGCCTGTAGCACCAGATTGTAAAAGTTCCGGTGAAGAGCTGTTGCCTACAAAAAGACTGAGTGAATTCGTTGTCTGGTTTGGGGAATAAATTGCAGGCCAACCGCCAATGAACACCTTGCCGCCTCGTTTTAAATAGACCTGATCGAGACTTCCAATGTTTAAGGATGAAGAGTTTGCCACCTGAACGACATTCGTAGAAGCCGATTGAAGAATGTTGAGCTTGTTTGCGTAGAGATAGTTTGCGATAAGCAAATATCCAGCGGCATTGAGGTGAATGGCGTCGTTCATTAAGGATGGCGGAAGCAAGCCGTTCGATATTGCAGTATTATCGGAACCTCCATTGCCTTGCGTTTTCAAATAGGTCGCTGCGTCAAAAAAGCGAACACCGTAAATGGCGGCTAGGTCAGTGTTGATAGTTGTAATTGCTGCTGCGTTTCCGCTCCCGGTAGGGTCTGAGGTAGACGGGGTTACTCCTATAATTATGTACCTGTTGTGACCAAGGGCAGAAACAATTGAAGCAATATTCGCCTTGATTGTTGCTGGCGATACTCCTTGAATGAAGTCATTTTTCCCGACCCAAATCACAGCGCTCCATCCTGTCTTGTCGGTTGCTGCTGTTACTCTTGCAAGCACTTGGTCTGATCGTTGCCCCCCGATGCCGCCATTAAAAGCCTGCATGCCGGATAACTCAATAAACCTGCTGACAATATTCACGTCGCCACCACCTGCTCCGAATAAAAAACTGTCACCCCAGAAAGCGATATGGGAGTTGTTTATGATTTCGGAATTTGATGCCGGTACAATGGTTTGCTGTTTGGTGGCAAGCTTTAAGTTTACCAATGTACTATCAATAACCCCCGCCAGTTTCGCACTATCCACTTTGCGAAATCCCGTGTTGGTTGTGCCGGGGAGGATCTGATCAGCGGTTGGTGTAGATGACCTGATCGTAATCTTACTACCAGTCGGAGGATCCTGCCCGTACCCAACAGCAGAGAATAGAACCAGGAATGCGAGAAGTATGTTTTTCATTGAATTAGTTTAAGGAGTAAGTCCTTTAATGGTGAGTGTTGCAGGAACCCCGGCCGCAACAGATTGAGTCGGAACAATGCTGACACCGATTAATGCCAGTGCGGTTGTTACCGGGTTTATTTTTGGTTTTGAGAATCCGTAGGTCAATACTTTAAGATTGGAAGAAAGCGAGATCCGCCGGGGTGTTACCGCATCTTCCGGTAGCGGCTGATCCTGATCGACTTCAACCAGAATGATTTTAGTTGAGGCGAATAAAGCGTTGCCCGTCGCCGTTCCATCATCTGTGAGGTTCCAAACGATTTGCCCTGATGAGTTGGTTGTTCCGGAAACGGTGTATTCTTTATAGTTTCCTGCCAGCGTGAGCATCGTTCCGTTCGTTGGCGAAATATCGACCGCTCTTTGAAACATTCGAATCCAACGGCCGGTACTGCTAAGGCTGGATATTATTGTGTTTAAATACTTCGCGTCTTCTGCTCCTGTTGCGTTTGGATTCCACCGGTAAAACCCTCCGGTATTATCAAAAGCAGTAGCCTTGTCTGCCACCACTACAACCCGGCCATCTCTTACAGGCATTAACCGTAATTCAGCCAGCGTTCCGCATTTATCAGGCTTGGTTGCTGACGTGTCCATAAGCGATTGCATACTTGCCTTCGCGTTGATCGTTGCCCTGATCGGCGGCAGGAAAGTTCCTGTGTCCGGCTTCTGCGCAAGTGCGGTAGTTGTTACTAAGCCTTTCGGACTGGTAACATTCGGGATTACCGTGATCGCTGAGTCGATACGGATTTTCAGGGCGGCAAAGATGCTGTCTGCTTTGGTTTTCGCGATGTCCGTTGCGATAACCTTTACGCTATCCTTCACCAGTTCATACGTGCTGAACGGGTTTTGGGCGAGTGAGGATAAAGGGATAAGTAGAATAAAAAGTAGTTTTCTCATTTGTACAAATCAATTTTTAGCGTATTCCCATTTAAAGCCATAGGCGAATTCATGCTTACCACTAGCGGCTTTGCATAAAAAACTATGGTCACACCCGATTGCTTTGGATGCTGCAAGAACAGTGGGATAAGTGTTAAGCAATTCTCCTGTTTTTGAATATTGGTTCACAGCTTTTGCTACATGGCTGTTGGCGCCGGATTTACCCCAGAATGAAGATTTGCCAGAGTGCATTAATCCTGTTGACCATGCGTGCTGCGAATTTTCCAGAGGTGTTACCCATTCAAGATTTTCAACCCTTGCATTGCTGGGATTGCCGTCGATATGATTCACGTAAGGCTTATTCTCAGGGTTTGGAATAAATGCAATTGCAACCAATCTATGAATAGGTCGGACGCTATACTTTCCGTGATTATTCAATGGGACTTTGAGATAGCCATTAATGTCCGGAACGCCAACTAATATGTTTGATTGTTTTTTTCTGTACCACGGGCGAGGAAGTGATTTTACGCGACCGTAGTTACTTACTTCATACAACCCTTCGAAGCCGGGTACATCTTTCCAGATTTCCTCAAGGGAATTACATAGATTTGACATGTAAATTGTTTTGTTTAGCGACTTCAATTTACGACAAAACCCGCTACCAGCAATGGCTTGCGGGTTTTTGTTTACACCATTTATGTGTGTTCCTGAGATCATAGTTGAACCTTGAAACCAACTCCGTATTGTTCGCTTGAATTGAATGTTGGAGCTCCAGCGCCTTTGGAATAAATCGCATCGACCCATGCACCATTGGATAAATAGAAGCGGGCGATTGCGTCAAGCTTGTGATAGAACCGTGTGTTAATTACATCGTACCATACATCTGCTTTACCAGTCAGCCCGAACGTGAAGCCTTGTGCTTTAATAATGCCTTTGGTATCAATTCCGAGGCTGCTTTTAACGCGAAGGATAGATGACTGCACTTTCTCAGATGATTCGTCTTTTGCACCGCCTGTTAAGGCAGTTGCTGAACTGTCGCCGCGGAACTTGTAACCACCCTGCACGAACAATGAGAAATCGGTATGCTTCAGGAATTCGCTTGCACCCACTGATTTCCAGTAAGGCGTGTAACCAGCTTCAAGTATTCCATTGTAAGTTGTGAAACTTGAATTTGTTTCAACTCCAAGCGCAACAGGGAAAACGTTTACCGTCTTGGAAAAGTCGGGCGAAGCGAAGCCTTCAAAGTCGGTCATTTTAAAACTCATGAACGATCCGACAAGTTTTGCCTGGATAGAACTAAAGGCGTCCTGCGTTCCGAATCTTACATTGAATTCCGGATTGAATGAGAATATAGAATGCTTGCCAGTGAAGTACAGATCCTTGCTTTTCCAAATCGAATCAAGAGAACGGAAATAAGAGATCCCAACATTGACGGCTGTGTTTTTATTCGCTGTCTTTACTGTACCGAGATCAATAGTAAGCTGTGCAGATGCCGTTGTGCAAACGAACAATAACATCATTGCAATGAACGCTGCAGCAAGTTGTTTTGCAGTCATGGAAAGCCAGTCAGCAGGAAATTTCTTCGGCATTGGAACCTTGTTGAATTTTAGGTAAAGCGTCATGCCTTCCTTTGTGATTTTCTGAGCCTGCTTGTCGATAATTACTTCGCCGATAACTGAATCTTCAGTCGGCTTATCTGCCAGTGCATTGTAATTGGTAAGCGGTTGTGCAACTAACCAGCGTTTCAGTGACGCCTGTGTCATTTTCTTGTCTGCCATGATTTATTTTATTGATGGTTGTTTTTAAGAGTCTTGTGCCTGTGAGTTGTATTTAATCTCAGCTTCAGCCAGCTTTTTGATTTCGGCATTCGTACCTACAGCAGGTGTGATCATTTCGCCGTCTACTTTTGCAGCTTTGATGATGGTACTGTTTTCATATCCCCTGCTCTTTGGATCAGAAAGAAAGAAGAAAGCAACGGCCATTACGATTTGGCCTATCAACTGCGAAACGGTCATTTGAGCATCGCCCTGCAGTGTAGCGAATGAGATAATTGAATTTGCAATTACTCCGACCATTGATGCAGCCTGACCTCGCCAGTTTTTCGCCAGGTAACTGAGCCCTGCCACGCCGAAACCGAGCCCTACTGCTTTCCAGTCGATCACAGGTTCAAGAAAGAATTCCTGCACACCCATGAATGCTGCGTAAAGGCAACCGAGAATAAATACTTTGTTTGTTGACCAGAATTGTTTGAGTTTTTCCATTATTCGATTATTTATAAAAGTTCTTTTTAAGCATTGATACTGATTTGATGACGTGACAAAACCAAATGGTTTTTATCCAGTAAACGGTCGCCCACATTTTCAACCATGGGCTAATTCGCGGGAAATAAAAGAACGTGAACATTTGTCCGATTGCCACAAGAAAAGTAAGTGCAAAGACAAAAAACATATACACCTGCCATGCTCTCGGAATCTCATATTTTATCAGCCTCATAACCAGCATAACAATGCCTACTACACACCCGCTTGCATTCAAAAGACTAAGGCTTTGGAATAAAGTCATCGGCTTTCTTTTTTAGATATTTTTCAACCAGCGATGTTGTCAATCTTCCGAGCATAGGCCAGAATGTTGAAACGAAAGCAGAACTTCCGGAGATTATTACACCTCTCCATGCTTCCGATATGCTGGTATTCATAAGTATCAAGGCCAGTACAATGCCGCAACACACGCCTGCAATGAAAGTCTTCACCTTTGCCCAAATCTCTTCCTTGCTTAACATTGCTGTTACCATAGCTGCGAGTGTCGCCATTATGCCGCCGAAGAGTATTTTTTCGATGTTATCCTGGCTTGGCATACAAGCATTTTGTTTTAATCATTATATTTCCTTTGTTACCCATGATACCCGCGCTGATCCATCATGAGTAATTGTTATCTAAATCGAAATCCCCGAACCACCCGTGGCACTGTCACCACCGGTACGAAATCACCGGTACGCTTCAATACTGCCCCGCTGAACGGCTGCAATACGATTGTCCCGGCTTGATATATTGTGCTGTCAATAGATTGATACACCCCGTCGAGAGGCGCATTGTATTTTCCTGAATAAGTGATTTGAACTTGCGGCGTACCTGATCCAAACGAAGCAGGCGCACCGGTTGAAAATGTTTCGAAGTTTGGATACTGCGTTCTCCACTGATTGAGCGAATAGGTGTAATCTCCACCGGCGTAATAGTCGATTATTTCATGAACCAGGTTCGAAGGATTGCCGGGGTTAGAGAGAATGTTGTTGGCTGATCGGGAAAAGAATTTGCTGGAATTGTCAACTGAATAAAACACGTAAACCTGCTCGCTGCCATTGAGTGAATGCGCCTTGTTATTCGTCCATTCAATATTCACCATGCGAGTCTTGAAAGCGTTATCTTCCTGAAACTTTACCTGGCGATGGACGTTGCCGTAGAATATATTATTGTCGAACGTGACATTATTCGCCATGTGCAGGGATGCCCCGCCGCCTACGTTTAAGGCGGAGAAGTTATTTCTGACTGTTACGCCCGCAGTTGATTCGTCGAGGTAGATCCCGTAGCTGTCGTCAAACGTGTTCCAAGGATATTCGGACCCATCACGAGCGCCGTAACCATGCAGGAATGTGTTGTTCTCAATCAGTCGGCCAATACCATTCGGTTCACTACCCATGTAAATCCCGCCGCCATCCGTTGCAATCTGACACCAGTTGTCCATGAAATTATTCCGGGCTGTATCATAGTCACCGCCCATGTCGATGCCGACATAGCCGATGTAGTTGCCGATGTTCCCTTGAATTAAATTGTGGTTACCTGCTGCCCATATAGCGTGGTTCGCATTGTTGTTAGGCTGGCAGAGGCTACGCAGCATCGCAATGTTGTTAAGGTTGTTGTTGAGTACATATTGATACGATCCGAGAATTGCATCTATGCCCGACCAGTTGGTATTTGAAATATTGTTGTTCTGAACGGTGAAATTGCTTGAGAAGACAGAGTAAATACCCTTTCTGCCAGTGTAAGCAATTCCGCAGTTTTCAATCACGTTGCCTGAACCGCCTGAGACAAATATTCCGTCTTCGTTTGAGCCTTGAAAATCGATTGTGGCGAAGCGTGCATTGCTGACTCCGCCGAGGGTAACCAATGTGTTTATGGTGGCCGCTTTAACGTTGAGAGTGGATGGATTGACCGTCGAATACATCCTGAGTGTGCCACTGGTATAATACCATTCATTCTGCACGTCGAGTGTTGCTGGATGATCGGTGAAAAAGAACCCGCAGTTCGTTACTGCTGGCTGAGTTTCATACCCGGTTAATGGATCTGGGCGAGGGTTGGTGAAATTGATGTTGTTGCCTGAAATAGATGTTATCTGACATTTGTCAATCACCCACTGCTTTTTCTTCGTTACGATTTTGCCACCTGAATAGGTCGAAGGCGATGGCGTATTTGTTACAATCGTGCTGTCGTAGCCGTTGATGATTGGCAGCCAACCGGTGTTAGGGAATCTTCCTGGTTCGGTTACCACGCCGTTTACTGTGAGCATGTTGAGTGACGTTCCTGCACTCACACTTGCCTCCCAAAGGTTCGTTCCTACGTTTGCCCAGCTGGTTACGCTGGTGAAGCCTGTAATGATCGGGTTTGCACCTGTGCTGTACCTGTTGTAATTGACGCCGGGTCTTGTTGTGATGGACCCGTAGAACGATTCGCCTGCTTTGAATAGAACCGCATCACCTGGGATCAATGAACCTTCCATTGACTTGTACTTAGCAAAGCTCCATGCGTTCGCGTCGTCGAGGCCGGAGCCAGTGCCGCCGGTGGGTTTTACGTAGTAGACCGTTGCTGTCGGAGCAAGTGAAAAAGCCGAGGTGATTATGAAGGATAATATGGTTAGTATGGCTCTCATCGGTATGTGTCAATTATCCAAATGCCTGTTCCAGATTGTTTAGTGAGAGTAGCGCCTGCCAATGCTGGTATCGCTATTGAACCTGCAGAAATAATCGTTGTACTATTGATGTAAACCGGTACATTAAACGTAATTGAGAAGTTCGTTGTGTTTGGTATGGTTAATTCAAATCCGTTCCACTGTGCGGCGGTTGGGAGAACCCATGATGCATTTGCAGCCCCTTCGTAGATATACTTTCTTTTATTCTGAATCCCTGCACCACCAAGTGCTAAGTCAGGGGCGAAAGTTGTACTGGAAACAAATTGAACATGAGCAGTCGGGATGCTTGATGATACCGTTGGATTAAGAGATATCGTGGTGTCTGTAATTATCTTGTTCCATTGAAAATTTGGACCGTCATTAAATGCGAATGATTTGAATTTTAGAATATTCCCGGACGTTGTGGTGGTCGTATCAAATCCTGATCGGGCGACATTTTGAACGGTCTTTGCGCTTGCATTAAGCGAGTCTGAAACAATCTGAGAAACCTGCGCTTGTGATACACCACCACTACCACCTGAGCCTGCTACCGACCTCGCATAAGCCTTTGTTGCTACCGTGTCACTCGCTATTTTAGGAGTGCCAGTAAATACCGGGCTTGCCAAAGGCGCTTTTAGATCAAGCGCCGTTTGCTGCGCAGTACTCACCGGCTTATTAGCATCACTTGTATTATCCACATTACCAAGCCCTACATCGCCTTTAACCAGCCCCAGATCAGCTTTTAACTGAGCCATGGTACGATTGACCCATGCGCCTGCTTTGCGCTGAATAATATCATCGTTTGCGGGGGAGATGTTGGCAATGGCCGTGAGGTCTGCGTCGAGAGGCTGCCCGTCTGTTATCCCATACCCTACAAGTGTTGTTGGCTTGCCTGTGATGCTTGCCCAGGATGTTGACCCACCGCCGGAACCGATTGCTGCATACTTGGTATTGTAATAAGCCTCTGTATGGAACCCTGCAAGGAAATTGCTGTCCAGTGTAACGTAAGAGGGGACCCCTACGCCTGAACCCCGACCGAAGAGGGTGTAAGCGCCTGCAGAAGATAATGTGAAAGCAAGGTTAGGTGTTGTGTTGGAGTTGGTAACGATAGAAGAGAAAAGAGGATTTAATGATGATGCACTGAATGTTGTGACCGTTCCTGATCCGCCACCTCCGCCACCAGACGAGCCGCCTGTAATTCCTGAGAATTGAACCGTGTCAATGCTCCCGTTTGCTTTGAGAAATCCGATGGTGGAATCACTGAGCTGTAAAATATTGACGTATGCCTGGTTAATTCTATTTGATAAACTAGCCGTATCTCCCGCGCCCAACTTCGCTGCAAACGCTGTGCGATCTGTGCTGGATAAATACCCGCTTACTGAGTTTGTTGCGAGGGGGATAGAGAATACTGTACCGTTTAAAGCGACTGGAGCAGTTGCAGTGTACGTAATACCGCCGCCACCTCCAGAACCAAACTGTCTTGCGTACGCACGGCTGGCTACAGTATCTGAATCTATTTTAACGATTCCGGAAAACACCGGGTTGGATAACGGAGCCTTCGTAGCAATCAGCGAAGTTTGGGCACTGCTGACTGGCTTATTTGCATCAGACGTATTGTCTACATTGGACAACCCTACATCAGCCCTGGTGAGGCTCATATCGGTTTTCAACTGTGCTGGACTTCTGGTTAACCAAGTGCCGCCCTTTCTTTGAATTAATTCATCGTTAGCCGGAGATAACCCGCCAATGCCTGTGAGGTTTGAATTGAGCGGCTGTTTACCATTGATACGATTAGATAGACTGGTTGTATCGATAGTCCCTCCGCCTCCGCCTGAAAAAGTCAGCACCGACAGGTTTGCGTAATAGCTTGTTATGGTGTTATTGAGCGAATCGCGAACGACAACCCGGTAATCGCCGGTATCAGAAAGCGCGACAGAAAGTATCGTCATGCTTTGCAGCGTGTCCGACGTTCTGTTTGTTGTTACTTTTTGCCACTGGTATTTATAAGGAGGTTTGCCACCTGCGATAATTGCCGTGAACTTTGCGGACTGGCCGACTTGTTTTGTGAGGTACTGCGGTTGATAAGCGAAGCGTAATATTTTTGAATTAACCGAATCGATTGCCTGCTTCCAACCTGTTGCTGATTTGATAAACAAGTAGCCGTTTTTAACAGCCGCTGAGTTTATTGGTGCTGATTTAAGTGTGTCGGTTGGGAAGCCGAACGAACTGTCAACAATGAGCCTGTTCCGAACAACGACAGTATTTTCTTTTGTACCAAGAAATTGCTGATTAATCCCTTGCGAAGAACCACAAGAAGCGATTAGGATTGAGATAGCAATAAATAATAATTTCCTCATAAAGAGCCTGTTTTAAAATCCTCTTCGCTGATTGTAATTTGACCAAGCGGAACAATCACATACTTCCCGTTTACCTCTGTTTCTGGCATGGCTGAGTTTAAGTTTATTTGCACGTTCCCGGTATTCGTTATTTTATAAATAGAAGCGGCATTGCGTTTCGATAAACCGGCTTCAGCAAACGACATAACTCTTCGAGCGATCACTAAACTGGGCTGGCTGATAATAGCCGTTGCTACTTCAATAAAAAACTCGTCCGAAAAATCCAGATATGATAAATCGGCCATGGTTTAGATTTGAGTGAGTGTATCGTTATCCCAGCAACCGACCATTCGAGTATTGCTTGATGTTAATCCAGTGGTTAAAAAGCCTGTACTACTTGCTCCGCGAACATGAATGTTATCCAGGCTGATCGATTTAAATCCTTGGTTGTAATCATTGATCACTTTGAATCCATTCACACCACCCTGGCAAAACCCATTGACAATATTGATGTCAGACATTGCGCTTACGGCGTTCCTGTTCTGCAGAATCACCCCGGCGCCACAGTTGTACGTGGCAAATCCGTTCAGGTTAATTTTCGTACAGTTGGAATAAGAGTTCGACTTGATAATTATTCCGTCCGTGGCATGGTTAAACGCTGTGATATTTTTGAAATTCCCATGATTGCACTTGATTGCAACACCGTGAGTAGCATAACAAGTAATAATATCTTCAACTGATGGATTGAACGAGTTCTCAATGTCTACCCCGTGAAATGCACTTGAACTGTTTTTGCCTAAAACAATCAAGTTTTTCAGTTCAATATTGGTCGTAAGCGGATAAGGCGTCGTGTCTGTTGTGCTGCCATCATTGGCTGTACTTCTGTATATCAAGACACCATTGTCTTCCGTTCCGCCTGCTGCGAGGTAATCCGGACCAACGTCAACGCCCAGGTTATAAATCTTAATCCCTGACGCAACATCAAGGAATTTCAACGCCCCTTTGAATATCGTTCCGCCTACCAGTTTTGTCGGTGCAGGGAACCCAATCGCAGACATGGAAGCCTGCGTAACATTGGAGTTATAGAACGGCCTGCCTGACCCGATGATTGTGATATTCCCACGCGATAAAGCAGATTGCGGCGGAGCGTCAAAGCTGCCCAACAGGACTTTTAAAACCAATTCCTGACTGCTGCTTTCTGCAGCAGCGATTGCTGCCGCTGCGGTAGCAAAGTGTTTTGCCGGGTTTCCGATCATTCCGGTTGCATTATTCCCGGTATTCGAAACGTATGCTATGTTGTTGAACATTCTTGATATTTTAGAGAGGATCGACTTTGAAACTGTCAAATTTTACAGCACCTGCAACCGGCGTAACACCGTTTGAATTACCGATACCGAAATACGATCCTATGTGCGTTCCGATTGCGACAGATGTTTGAGAGTTGTCTGTAGTTTTTACATAGGCTACATCGTCTTTTTTAATCGTCAAGGAATTGCCGTTGACTGTAACTTCAAAAAGGGCAGAAGCGAGTCCATTTAAAATGGGGCCTGGTATCACCATCGTTGTGGTTATCGCATTCCCGCTGGTTAATTCAATTACGTCTGTGTATGTTTCGGATATGTTGATTACAATGCCGTCTGTAGTCCCTTCGTTCATTTTCAAAAGCAGCTGCCTGAACATCCCATTGTTTGATGTTTCCGCAACGGCTGCTGTTTTATAATTTGCACCAGGGGAAACCGGGGTTCTTGCGTAATAATTATTATTTGGCGATCCTGCCGCTCCGGAGGTTACGGCCTTATTCCCCGAAAGTTTAAAAGAACCTTCTACTAATTCCCATGCACTACCCGCATCAGGAGTGTATGACGTGAGAAGTGTATCATCTGTTCCAGCAAATGAGGAGTAATGAGAAAGGGCTCCGGCAATATAGAATACAGGGCTGATTGCCGCAGGGCTTGCGTTTCTTCCAGCAGCGGCTTTTGACCTGAATTTGAAATAGCCTTCTGCCCGAGCGCTATTCCCGACACTTACCGGCCCTGTGTAAGCGGCGTAAAATCCGTTATTTATGCTCACCTCAATTTGACTGTCGCCGAGAGGGTGAGATGCCGTAATGGTTCGGTCGTTGTAATTAACAACTAGCGATGGTGCTTCGGGAGTTGTGGTTGAGCTTTCACTAATATCCTGTGCTACCACGTCATCCAGATCAATGAAAGTCTTCACGACAACAATAACCTTATCGTTGATCCTGAAACCTTCTCGGTAGCTGTTGAACTCTTCTTTTGGATCAAAAGATTTATACGGATTGCCGATTAGCTCAATGCGTTCAACGTTCTCAGCCGTCACACCGGCATCTTCGAAACTGCTGTTTCTTTTTACGATCCCGCCATTGTTTCCTGCGTTCATTGTAATGTTTTCTTTTTTAAATTGAAACGGTTCCGTCTACGACAACCCTGTTGTGTTCAATACCGAATTCGTCTTGAAAGACAAATGGGTCACCCAGATAATCCAAAGCGAAGTTTCCAAGCCCGACTGTTGCGCCGCCTCGTTTAATTCTCAGCGTTCCGCCAAGGCCGCTTCTTACGACCCTTTTGTCAAATTTGAATTTGATCTTATTGCTAAGAGATGGTAGTTCGAACCTGAATCCGTAAGCGGAGTTTGTTGCTGATCCTGAGAAAGTAAACACCGTGTCAAACGGACCATACGAAATGTTGTCGTTCACGGTGTCAATATTCGCATTGGTGTTAATCGAGATAAACGCCTGGTCAGCGAACGTGCCATTTGAAAGTGTAAACGTTCCATTTACTGAATTGAAGTAAGCCCAGACCGATTCTGTTCTTGGCTGGAAAGGGACTTTAATTCCTTCGATAAACATTGAATCAACCTTTGCATTAACCAGAGCAGGTTTGCCGGTTTTGTTTAATGGTGTAAGTTGCTTACGGTCTGCGGAAACACGGTAGTTGCTTCCTGTCCCGATAAATATTTCAAACACGCTGGTTTTTTCTGGTACAGAAGCATCGATTCCAAACCGGTTAAAGTCGTATGGTTTTATTACCTCGTTGGTGAACTCATAAATAGGATCAGTGCCGCTATTCAACACTCGCTGAATATTATCAATTGTTTTCGTAAGAGGAATTTTAGCGTTACCAGTTCTCCCACGAAGTAGCATGTTCTGAAAAAGAGAAGTAGCCAGAACATAATTGTTTTTAATGGATTGATCTGCTAGGTAGCAATTCCCCAATTTTGTCTCGTAAGCGTTGATCTCAGTAAGAAGTGCTTCAAGCGACATTGGAACCTCAGTAGTAAATGATGC
>Ga0247729_10000031_pt1 | contig 70169 bp, 66 predicted proteins | sample UWRJL133311R2_FD_180958 | JGI IMG/M metagenome (GOLD analysis project Ga0247729, IMG submission 180958) | Plant litter microbial communities from Arlington Agricultural Research Station in Wisconsin, United States - UWRJ-L133-311R-2 | ecosystem: Environmental > Terrestrial > Plant litter >... | reverse complement strand
TTAAGGTGCTGAAGTCTTGGTGGGCGGCGGGGCTGGGGTGGTGCGGGCGTGCTGGTTTGGTGCCCAAGCAAATCAGCGTACCCGCATATTACCCAATCCGCGCGTTACTTAAGCGGGTCGTGCCCCCAGTTCATCAGGGAATAACGCCAGCGGGAATGCTCTTTGTCCTCCTTGGGGCCCTGGGCTAGGTGGCGGCTGATGTAGGAATGCACCTTGTGCATGTGGGCTTCGTCGGCGGCAGTCAGGTCGGCTTTCTTCTTGCGCAGAATCCGCACGATATGCTCGCCGGAATGGTGGCCGATGCTTTCCCCGTCGCCGCTGTCCTGGCCCACGGAGCGGGATTCGGGCGTTTGCAGCCAGTGCTCCAGCTCAGTGGCGGTCAGGTTCACCTGGGCCTTGAACTCGGCGTAAATATCGGAAGGATGGGAAGTGGTGCTCATGGCAATAAGGTCGGATGAAAAGCCTGCGTAAGACCGCAAAAAGCGGCTCTTCTCCTCAACGAAATGGCGCCGGTCCAGGTTATGGCAGCGCGGCCGAACTTTTATCCGGCTTTTTGTATTTTACAGGCCTTCACAGTCCCTATCCTCTCACTTCTCAAGCCCACTCTCCCATGAAGTCAACCATTTCTCTCTTCGCCGCGCTGCTCCTGGCCGGCACCAGCCTGACGGCCCAGGCTCAAACCAAGATGCCCGCTCGCAAACCCGTCGCGCCCCGGCAGAAAGTCGTTATTCAGGGTGAAACCATGAAGGACGGCGCCGTGATGAAAGAAGGCAAAGTGCTCTTCACCCAGCAGGGCCAGACCAACCCCGTGACGCAGCCCGTAACGCTGGTAAATGGCACCAAAATCATGGCTGACGGCTCCGTAACGATGGCCGACGGCTCCACGGCCATGCTCCAGGAAGGCGACCGTCTCTCCCTCAGCGGCCGGCTGATGACCATGAAAATGAAGGCCGAGCAAGACAGCCTGATGATGGCCGCCGCTAGTGGCAAGAAGGGCAAAGTGAAGGCGAAAAAGAAGTAATTCGCTTCGTGTCAGCTCGCTAAAACAGCGCGGTCCGGAAATTCATCCGGGCTGCGCTGTTTTAGTTTTTGGTGTAATCCCGCCAGATGGCCTGCACTTCGGCCTCGTCGCGGGCTTCCACTACCTCGTCAATCACGAATTGTACTTCCGCCTCCGTCCAGCCCTCGGCTTCGGCTGTTTTCACAAATTCGCTGAGGGCCGCGAAACGGTCGGCGGCGGCGGGCGGGGTCCATTGTACTTTCTTGCGGATTCTCATGGGGCAGGCAAAATCAGGGCGGGGAAAAACCGGGGAACTGGGCAGTTAGCGGCGGGCGGGTTTCACCACCTTCAGCTTCACCGGGGCCAGCCCATCGACGAGGCCAATCTTGCGCGCCGCCTTTTTCGAGAGGTCGATGATGCGGCCCTTGGCGTGCGGCCCCCGGTCGTTGACGGTGACTTTCACCGATTTATGGGTCCGCTCGTTGGTCACGCGCACCACCGTGCCGAAGGGCAGCGTGTTGTGGGCGGCGGTGAGCTTGCCGGGCCGGTAGATGGCGCCGCTGGTGGTGGCGCGGCCGTCGAACTTATCGGCGTAGTACGAGGCAATGCCGGTCTGGGTGAAGGCCCCGCGGCTGCTGCCGCAGCCGTGGAGGCCCGCCGCCAGCAGCAATAGAACGGTGAAACGAAGCAGGAACGAAGTCATAGGCAGGAAGGAAAAGGCGGGCCTAGTTGCTGTTTTTGGCCGGCTTACTGGCAGGAATGCGCAGGGCCAGCAGGTTGGCGAAGTTGCCCTGGAACACGTTGAAATCGACGGCACCGCGGATGCCGGGGACGTAGGCTTCGTCGCTGTGCTGCCAGATAATCCACTTTTCGCGCGGCAGCGCCGGGCTGTCGACCTCGTAGTGGGCCAGCCAGAGCGGGTACTCGTCGAAGTGGCCGGCGAGGTAGCGCTTATAAAAGCTGTAGTTGGAGTACAGGATGGGCCGCACGCCGTAGTGGCGCTCCACCAGCCGCAGCCAGGTGGCCACGTTGCGGCGCATCACGGCCACGTCGTGAAACTGCGGGGCTTCCACGTCGAGCACGGGCGGCAGGTCGCCGGCGGCCAGGGGCACGGTGCGCACAAACAGGCTGGCCTGCTGGGTGCCGTCGTAGTTGGGCTGGAAGTAGTGGTAGGCGCCCCGGTACACGCCGGCCTGGCGGGCGGCCCGCCAGTTGGCGCTGAAGCGGGAGTCGCGCAGCGTGACGCCCTCGGTGGCCTTGATGAAGGCAAACCGCACCCGGTGGCTGGCCACCATGGGCCAGTCAATACGGCCCTGGTAGGCCGAAACGTCGATGCCGTGAACCGAGTAGCCAGCCAGCAGCGGCGTTTTTTCCAGGCCCGTGAGCTTGCCCAGCGTGAAGGCGGCGTAGGCGCGGCGCACGTAGCGGTTAATCTGCCGGCGGTAGTGCCCGTAGCCCAGCAACAGCCCCAGGGCCAGCAGCAGGACGGCCAGGCCGAGCGGACGACGCCAGGCGGCAAACCGGCGGCGGGAGGCAGGGCGTTTGGACGGATTCTTCAGCATGGCCATCCCAAAGGTAACGCACAATGCGGCGCCCAAGGTGCCTTGCGCGGCGCAAAAACTGGCTTTCGGCAGAAAAAGCAACCCGCCAAACGGCCCGTACCGGGCTTTTACCGACCTTTGCCGGAGCTAAACCGTACCGCCTGCCCCATGCCCCAACCTGCTGACGTCCGCGACGAATCCGGCCACCTGATCCGCGAGCTGCACGGCATCACCCTGGCCCAGATCCTGGAGTACCTCGTGGCGCACTACGGCTGGCCGGGCCTCGACGAGCGAATCCGGGTGAACTGCTTCGCGGTGAATCCGAGCGTTAAGTCCAGCCTCACCTTCCTGCGCCGCACGCCCTGGGCCCGCGCCAAAGTGGAAGAGCTCTACATCCAGACTCGCACGGCCGAAGTGCTGGGAAAAGGTGAGTAGGCAACTTAATGCTTTAGTGCGCTTGCGTAATCATTGTTCCGTCGTCACCGGGTTATCTCTGCTCCCTAAATCACCAGTTCACTAACTCACCTATGGCGGACGTTTCGCGGAAATCCGGGCCTTTAGCCCTGTTGGCGGGCTTGGGCTGCTTCGTGGCCTTTGAAATCGGGGCGTACTACCTGCTGAAGTTCGTCACTTCGGGGCTGGGCATGGCCAATCAGTTTCAGCCCGAGAATACCGTGGTTAGCAACTGGGTGAAGACGGTGGTGTTTCTGCTGCTGTACCTGGCGCTGCTGGTAGGAGCCGTGCTGGTGCTTAGCAACCGGCTGCCGCGCCACTACCGCGGGCAGGTGATGGGCTGGTTTTACCTGGCCCTGGCCACGGGCTTCCTGCTGCTGATTCCGCTATTTGGGTAGCTGGCCGCGGCCGTTATAGGCCATAAAAAAGCCACTGTGGCTGGCAGTGGCTTGGTGAGACGAAAGCGCCGGTCGGCCCCGGCGGTATGAAAAGGCAGCTTTTAGCGCTGCTTGATGTCGATTTCGCGTTGCTGGGCGGTGGGATCCTTATAGGGGATGCGCACCCGCAGCTCGTTGCCCTCGTGCACGGCATCGATGCGGCTCAGGTCGAGGTTCGGGGGCAGCGCAAGGGTTTGGTTGAACAGTGGCGCGCCCATCTTGTCCTCGGGCTGGTGCCGGTAGTCGCAGTACACGGTCAAGTCGTTGTTGTTGAGCACGACGTGGAAGTTTTCGGGGCGCACCGATGGGGCGGCCACCCGGATAACCACGCCTTTCTCGCCTTTGTCCACGCGCAGCACGGCCTGGGCAATACCGCCACCCACCGTGTTGAGCAGGTCGAGCTGCGGGGCAATGTTGCGGATGAATTCTTTGCTGATCAGGTTCATGGTCTGGAGTCTCCTCTCTTGGTTACGCCGGGGATAAATCAAACGCTGTACCAACCGGAGACAGAAGCCAATTGTGGCGGAATATGGCCATTGTGTCCTGATTACCTTGAAAAATCGTGGTTTTACGCTAGATATACAGCCATTATGGCCGAATGGGCGGGCTGGTTCCAGGAATCTTGCCGGGCCGACCGGCGAAAGTGCGCCGCTTTCGGCGGCCCGCCGTATAGCTTCGGATTACTGCTAACCCTGTTCCGGCATGAAATCATCCAACTCCTTCGACCTGCTCAAAGCCCCGTCCCGCGCGCCGCACTCCATTCATAAAGAAGAAGCCCAGCGCGAAACCGAGCGGATCCGGCAGGAGCTGGTGGGGCTACAGGACCGCCTCTACGCCGAAAACAAGCACAGCGTGCTCGTGATTCTGCAGGGCATGGATGCCAGCGGCAAGGATGGCCTGATCCGGCGGGTGTTCAGCGGCCTCAACCCCCAGGGCGTGCGGGTGCAGTCTTTTAAGGAGCCCACCGACGAGGAACTGGCTCACGACTTTCTCTGGCGCATTCACCCCCACGCGCCCCGCCACGGCATGATTCAGGTTTTCAACCGCTCCCACTACGAGGACGTGCTCATTACTAGGGTGCTGGGGCTGGTGAATGCTGAGGAAGCCAAGCGCCGCTTCACGGCCATCAACGCCTTCGAAAAGCTGCTCCAGCAGGCCGGTACCACGGTGCTCAAGTTTTACCTGCACGTGTCGGAAGAAGAGCAGCAGGAGCGGCTGCAGGAGCGCGTGGAAGACCCCGCCAAGCAGTGGAAGTACGAGACCGGCGACGCCGACAAGGCCAAGCAGTGGCCGCTGTACCGCACCGTGTATGAGGACGTATTCGCGCACTGCAGCCCCAAAAGCTGCCCCTGGACCCTGGTGCCTGCCGACCAGAACTGGTACAAAACTCACGTCGTGGCCCGCACCCTGCGCGACGCGCTGCTTGATATCAACCCGCAGTATCCGGCCACCAAGCTGGACCGGCCCAAATAAAGCCCTAACAAACGCCGGTGCCCGGGGTTAGCGACTGGGTTGCTATTGCCTGCGGTTTCCTTTCTTCTGTTCCCTTGGCATGTCCCAGGCTTACGCGTTTGATTTTCTGGACCTCGTGTACCGGGCTGACCTGCAGCTGATAGTGGGTCGCTGGATGCGGTAGGCTACGCAAGCCGAGCTGCGGCAGGGTTACCAGGCCCTACTGGACGCGGCCGGCGGGGCGGGCTGCCGGGGCTGGCTCCTCGACGCCCGCCGCCGCACCAACACCGACCCCGTCGTGCAGCGTTGGCTGGTGGAGGGCTTCATGGACAGCGCGGCGGCCCGGCTCGGCGGCCGTGTGTACTTGGCTTACCTGCTACCTCCCGCCCAGCTGCGTGATGCGTGATGCCGCCGCCGCCGGCGCGTTTCCGCCCCCGCAGTTTTTCGCCGACAAGCCCTACGAAGCTGCCCGCTTCATGGACGAGCGGCAGGCCGTGGAGTGGCTCCGGCACCGCCAAGGCCTGACCACCGCCGGCTACCTGCAATAAAGCGTCACTATTGCCATTACTCAGCGGCCTGCTCCAGCAGCTCATTTTGCCAGCGTAGTTCTTCTTCCCGGATGGGGTAGGGCGCGCCGTGGCGGATGCTCTGGTACACGGCTTCAAACAGGCCGGTGTAGTTGCCGCGCGGGGTGAGCGGATGGATAGTGACTTTGCCCTCGGGGCCCATGAGCGTGAGCGTGCCGGGCTCCGCGTCGAGGCCGTACGCGGGAGCCAGTGGAGACATTCCCTGGAGCAGCTGGGCTTCCTGTACATCGCTGCGGGTTTTGAGGAAGCTGCCCCGCGTGCCGTGCAGCACGAACGAGGGCACCGGCTCGGCGATGAGCAGGCCGCTGGTGACGAATACGTTCAGGCCCCCGGCATACTCTAGGTGGAAGGTAAAGTAGTCGTCGACCTGGGAGCCGGGGCGGTAGGAGCCGGTGGTTTTGCGGCTGCGCAGCGGGCGACCAAACAGGCTGATGACCTGGTCAAGCAGATGGGGGCCCAGGTCGTAGAGCAGGCCGCTGCCGGGCACGGCAGTTTCCTTAAAGGCCTTCGGGTTTAGGGCCGGCTTATACCGGTCGAAGCGGAAGCTGACCTCGATGAGCTGGCCCAGCTGCCCGCTTTCCACCACCTCGCGCACGACTTGAAAGTCACTGTCCCAGCGGCGGTTATGGTAGGCCAGCAGCTGCCGGCCCGTCTGCCGGGCCAGCGCGTGCAGCTCCTCAAATTCGGCTACCGACGTGGCCACGGGCTTTTCCAGCAGCACGTGCTTGCCGGCTTGCAGCGCCTGCCGGGTCAGCGCGGCGTGAGTATCGTTGGGCGTGTTCACGATGACCAGCTCAATGGCGGGGTCGGTCAGCAGCTCGGCCACCGAGTCGTAGCTGATAGCGGCGGGGTAGGCGTGCCGGGCTTCTTTGCGGCTGCGCTCCACTAGGGCCCGGAACTCGAAGCCGGGATGGGTGGTCAGAAACGGGGCCTGGAAAACTTTGCCCGACATGCCGTAGGCCAGCAGGCCCGTCTGAATCCTGGTGCTCATAAAATCGAAGAATAGAAGTGCCGGCTGAATCGGGTGGGCCCACGGGCTACAAAGCCCGCGCTGCCCGTCCGGGCGGCCAAGCTACGAAACCACCGCCCAACTCCGGCCCGGCCGCGCCCGCAGAACCTTGGGGGCCGGCCGGGAGTTTACTGCAACTCGGCGCCGTTTCAGGGCCCGCGCTGCCCGATCCTGGAGCCGCGCTGCAATCATTGTCTTTACCACCGTTTCCAACTACCATGTCCAGCCTCTTCACACCGCTGACTTTGCGCGGCCTCACGCTCAGAAACCGTATCGTCGTCTCGCCCATGTGCATGTACAGCAGCCAGGACGGCTTCGCCAACGACTGGCACCTGGTGCACCTGGGCAGCCGGGCCGTGGGCGGCGCGGGCCTTATCATCACCGAAGCCTGCGCCGTGGCCCCCGAAGGCCGCATTAGCCCCGATGACCTTGGCATCTGGAAGGCGGAGCACGTCGAGGGCCTCAGGCGCCTCACCACCTTCATCCGGGCCCAGGGCGCGGCGGCCGGCATTCAACTGGCCCACGCCGGGCGCAAGGCCAGCCACGCCAGCCCCTGGAAAGGCGGCGCCGTGGTGCCCGCGGCCGATGGCGGTTGGCAAACCGTGGCCCCGAGCGCCATTCCGTTTACCGAAGACGAGCCCGCGCCCACGGCCCTCACCACCCCGCAAATCCAGCAGGTAGTGGCTGACTTCCGCGCCGCCGCCGCGCGGGCCCTGGAGGCCGGCTTTCAGGTAATTGAGCTGCACGGTGCCCACGGCTACCTGTTCCACGAGTTTTTGTCGCCGCTCAGCAACCGCCGCACCGATGAGTACGGCGGCTCATTCGCCAACCGCAGCCGCCTGCTGCTGGAAGTAGTAGACGCCACCCGCGCCGAGTGGCCCGCCGAGCTGCCGCTGCTGGTGCGCCTCTCCGCTACCGACTGGACCGAGGGCGGCTGGACCGCCGATGACTCTGTAGCTTTGGCCACCATCCTCAAAACCCGGGGCGTGGACCTTATCGACTGCTCCACCGGCGGCAACGTGCCTACCGCGCCCATCCCGGTGGGCCCGCTGTACCAGCTGCCCTTCGCCGAAAAGCTCAAGAAGGAAGCCGGCGTCCTGACCGGGGCCGTGGGCCTCATTACCACCGCCGCCGAGGCCGAAACCATCATCACCAACGGCCAGGCCGACCTGGTGCTGCTGGCCCGCGAGTTTCTGCGCGACCCGTACTTCCCCTTGCACGCGGCCTTCGAGCTGGGCGAGGAAGTAGTGTGGCCCGATCAGTACGTGCGCGCCAAGCCCCGCCGCCGGAGCTAGCTGGGGCCACAAGCCGGCCTGCGTGTATGGTGCGCAGGCTGCCGTTGCGCCTGCGGGTGCTGGAGGCCGAAGCGGAGGTGCTAACGCCTGGCGCGGGGATAATGGCGCGACAGGAAAAAACCCGGGCAAAAACACCTAGTTTAGACCCGGCTGCTGCACCGTTGCGGCGGCTTGCCTACCCGCCCATGAAGCTTGCCTGCCTCCTCGTCCTGCTCTTGTCCACCACCGCCTGCACCGGGCAAGAACGCGTCTCGGCCAAAGTCTTTCCCGCCCTGGCCCTGGCCAATCGGATTACCTTCGCCGACGCGCGCTTCGACCAACCCCGCTTTGGCTGTGGGTTCTTGCTCGCGCACGGACCGGACACCTTCGCCGTCACGGCCAAGCACCTGCTGAAGGTCATCAAAACCAAGGACATGGACCGGGTATCCTTCGGCCGGAGCATCACCAGCTGGTCGCTCTTTGCCCTGCCAGCGCCCGACCGGACCGTGAGCACCGCGCGCTTGCTGAATGAAGACACTGGGGCTTCCTTGCAGGACAAGGCCACGTACGACGAAGATTGGCTGGTGTTCGCGCTGCGGGCGAACCACGCGACGGTGAAGCCCCTGGTCTTTCGCACGGCGCCCCTGCGTCCGGGCGAGAAGGTGTACGTGGTGGGCTGGACTCGGCACCAAGCCGACGGCCCCCAGCGGGTCTACGAGTTTACCTACCACAAAACGGTGGGCCACCGCCTGCTGCTGCAGGACGTACTCGTGCCCGAACTCCTGGGCGGGCTCAGCGGCGCCCCGCTTGTGGACGAGCAGGGCGCGCTGGTGGGTATCGTCTCCAACAGCACCGCGGACCCGGCCACGGGCACCAAATACTTTTCCCCGTGCCCGGTAGAGGGACTGCGTGCCTTTGTGGAAGCCTATCAACGCCAGCAGCATTAAAGGCATCAAGCCGACGAGCACTCCCGCCAGCAGCGCTGGCGGCTAAAGAAGCAAGCTAGGACCATCGGGAGTAGCCAAACGCTCATTTTACTGAAACCCAATTTATGGGAACTGGTAAGCTTGGCAAACTCACTGTGCCGTTCAGATTGCGTTCAGTTAGCTAAGTACAGCAAACCTGTCTTGGGAGGAGTTTGGTAACCTTGCCTCACCTTGCCCGAAGCTTTTTAGTTAGACCTCTTTCGTAGCTTGAGGGGCATTGAATACACGTTTATAGCCTATGCCCCTTCAACGGAGCCCCCTCCAACGTCGCCAAACGCTGGCCGAATTTTACCAGGAGCTAGCCAGTAGTGAACACCCCGGTTCCCGGATTGTGGGCCAGCAGATGCTGGAGCTGCTGAATGTATTAAATGCCTTATTCCCCCATATGACTCTTTGGGGTTTGACTTCCTTGGCGCGCCTAGTGCTGTCGCCCGATCCCCTGATGGATAGTGGCTGGTTCGTGATAGTGAGCAGTGCTGTGCTTCCAGCAACGTATTACATAGAATATCTGCTGCCGGCTAGTAGGCGCCCGTGGGAGCATGCGTATGTACGCGGCGAGAGTCAATCAATGGAGGAAACGAAGCAGTACTTATTAATTGCGATGCGCGAAAGTGAAGGGTGGGTAGGTAATCCAGAGATGGAGGCTGTTTTGGGGCAATACGGCCTGGCTCTGTAGGCAGAGCTTATGCAGACGGTGAGATAGTAAAATGGGTAGAATAGTAAAAGGACAGTTTTCTTGAACCATACCTTTTACTGTGATAGCGCTTCTTGCTGAAGTTAACCCCAATGATCCGGGTAAGCCAACTGCTTTAATCTTGTGCAACAATTAACCTTTCCCCCTCATGGCGCCCTTCTCCCTGCAACCCGTTCTGGAAACTGCTACGCTTAAGCTCCTGCCGCTGCAGGCCAGTGACTTCGCCGACCTGTACGCGGTGGCCGCCGACCCGAAGATCTGGGAGCAGCACCCCAACAAGAACCGCTGGCAGGAGCCGGTCTTCACCACTTTCTTTGCGGGGGCCATGCAAAGCCAGGGTGCCTTCAAAATCGTGGATAAGGCGACGGGAGCCACGCTGGGCAGCACCCGCCTCTACGACTACGACCCGCAGGACCACAGCATCTACATCGGCTACACGTTCTACGGCACCCAATCCTGGGGCCAAGGCATCAACCAGGCCGTGAAAGTGCTGCTGCTCGACTACGTGTTTCAATTCGTGACGACGGTGCGCTTTCACATCGGGGCCGATAACATCCGGTCGCAGATTGCCATCCAGCGCCTGGGAGCCCTGAAGGTCGCTGAGCAGGAGGTAGCGTATTTCGGTGAGCAGCCTAAACGCAACTTCGTGTACGAGCTGACTAGGCCGGTGAATTCCTAGCCGTACGTTAAGCACACGGCCGACATTCCGCCGATGGCGCCCGGCAGCCGCCTGCGCCGCGAGGCCGAGTTGCGGCCCTCGTATGCTGGCCCGGCCGCAGAAAAAGCCCGCTCCTGATTAGGAACGGGCTTTTTCTTTGAGTAATAAAGTCGGGCGAAACCGGAGCGGCTACGGAATCAGACGGTCGGCGCGCAGCTGAGCGAAGAGGTCGAAAAACGACTCGTCGCTGCGCTGGTACTCGTGGAAGCCGTGCTGCCGGCTTTTCGACATGTCGGTCATCACTTCGATGGGCCGGCCCAGGTCCAGGTCGGTATGCCAGGGCGAGGCCAACCGGCTCAGGTCGGGCTCGGCGAGGTGGTAGCGCGCGGCTATGTCGCGCCAGAGCGGGGCGGCGTCGGCCATCGTAGCTTCCAGCGGGTGGATGGTGCCGTCGAACCCAACGGCCTCGATGCCGAACCAGGCGGCCAGCCGCGGCCACAGCCAGCTCCAGCGGAAATAGTCGCCGTTGGTGATATTGAAGGCCTCGTTGCGCGCCGCTTCGGCGGTGGCGGCCCATACCAGCTGCCGGGCAATGACGCGGGCATCCGTGACGTCGGAGAGGCCCTGCCACTGCGCCTGCGAGCCGGGCCAGCGGAAGGGCTGCCCGGTTTCGCGGCACAGGCTGGCGTACACGGCCAGCGTGGTCCCCATGTTCATGAGGTTGCCCACGGCCTTGCCGATGATGGTGTGCGGGCGGTGAATGCTCCAGGTAAATCCGTCGCGGGCGGCGGCAGCATATACTTCGTCTTCCTGGGCGTAGTAGAAATTTTCCAGCGCGAGGCGTGGCTGCTCTTCCCGCAACGGCGTGGGCGGCAGGGCGTTGCCCTGGGCGTAGGAGTCGAACGGCCCCAGGTAGTGCTTGAGGCCCGTCACGAGGGCCACGTGCTGCACCGACTTTTTGGGCGCCAGCGCGGTCAGCACGTTGCGCACCATTCCACCGTTGACGCGGATGTTTTCGGCCTCGGTGTCGTTGCGCAGCCAGCTGGTCAGGAACACGTGCGTCGGGGCTACCTCGGCCAGGGCCTGGTCCAGGCTGGCGGGGTCGAGCAGGTCGGCGGCTACCGGGCGCAGGCCGGGCAGGTCGGTTTGGGGGCGGCGGGCCAGGCCGTAGGTAATCCAGCCCGAGGCCAGCAGCTCGCGGGCCAAGTTGCTGCCCACGATGCCGCTGGCTCCGACGATAAGCGCAATTTTATCCATTGAAGGGTGTCTTTTGTAAATCTTAAGGGAAAAGGCTCTGCTCTTCGGCTACCCCAGCCGCTGGCCGGTTGCTCGACGGGGCCGGGACGTACCGTCACGCGGGGCCGCGGAGAAGTTTCCGCCGTCTGTTAACCTCCGGGACCGGCAATAGTTGCGGCGGGGTAGGCTGGGGGATTACGCGAGAAAAATCGGCGAACCCCCCAGTCTCGTGGGATTAGCATTTCTTTTCCGCGCGAAACCCACCGCCGCTCCCGGCGACTTTCGGCTGGGGCCGAGTAAATTGGGCCGGGAAGCCTGCGCCGCGCTGTGGTGCAGCTTTCCATTCCGCCGCCGGTCTTTGCGGGGATTTCCTGCCCGGCTCCACCGTCCTTCGTCCGCATGAAAAAAACGTATTCCCTGCCTCAGCTGCTGGCCGCCGCTTCCCTGCTCGCCCTGGCCGGCTGCGCCACCAGCCATTCCACCCCGCCCACCACGGCCGCACCGGCGCCTACCCCGCCCACTTCGACGGCCGCCGCGCCCGTGCTCAAAGGCGTGGGGCTGGATATGAACGACTTGGACCACGCCGTATCGCCCTGCGACGACTTTTTCCAGTACTCGGGCGGCACCTGGCTGCGCAACAACCCCGTGCCGGGCTACGCCACCAGCTGGGGCCCGCGCAACCTGCTCAACGACCGGACCCAGGCCTTGCTGCGCCAGCTGCTGGAAGAAGCCGCCGCCAACACCGGTGCCAAAGCCGGCAGCAACGCGCAGAAAGTCGGTGACTTTTACGCCTCGGGCATGGATACGGCGGCCATCGAGAAGGCTGGCCTCGCGCCGCTCCGGCCCGAGCTGGACCGGATTGCGGCCGTGAAGGACGCCAAAAGCCTGACCGACGCCATTGCCCGCCAACTGACGCTCAAAACCGGCGCGTTCTTCCACGGTGGGGTAGAGGTTGACGAGAAAAACTCTACTGCCTACATCGTCGGGCTGGCCCAGGGCGGCCTCACCCTGCCCGACCGGGACTACTACTTCAAGACCGATGCCCGCACCCTGGCAATCCGGGAGGCTTACCGCAAGTGCCTGACCAACATCTTCGGCCTGCTGGGCGACAACGCGGCCCTGGCCCGGAAAAACGCCGCCACCGTGGAGCGTATCGAGACCCGGCTGGCCCGGGCCTCGCGCACCCGCGTGGAGCTCCGCGACCCGCAGCTGAACTACAACAAGAAGCCGCTGGCCGCGGCCCAGAAAAGCTACCCGGCCCTGAACCCGGCCCGCCTGCTCGCCGCCGTGCAGCTGGGCGCGGCCCGGGAAGTGAACGTGAGCCAGCCGGCCTTTTTCGCCGAGCTGAACGCCACGCTGAAAACCGAGCCCCTGGCCGACCTCAAAACCTACCTGCGCTGGCACCTGGTGCGCTCGGTGGCCGGCGGCCTGCCCAAGGCCTACGTCGACGAGACGTTCCGCTTCAGCCAGGCGCTGGGCGGCACCAAGCAGCTGCCCAGCCGCTGGAAACGCCTGCTGGCCTCCACCGACGCGGCCCTAGGTGAGGCCTTCGGGCAGCTTTACGTCGACAAGGCATTTTCGCCCGAGGCCAAGCAGAAGGCCCTGGAAATGGTGGCCAACATCCGGGAAAGCATGGCTGACCACATCCAGACCAACACCTGGATGAGCGAGGCCACCAAGGCTGAGGCTCTAAAAAAGCTGGCGGCCCTGCGAGTGAAAATCGGCTACCCGGATAAGTGGAAGGATTACTCGGCCCTCACCATCACCCGCGACTCGTACGTGCGCAACCTGCTGGCGGCCCGGGAGTGGGACTACCGCCAGGACGCCAAGAAGTACGGCGGCCCCATCGACCGGAATGAGTGGGGCATGACGCCGCCCACCATCAACGCCTACTACAACCCGCCGATGAACGAAATCGTGTTTCCGGCCGGCTACCTCCAGCCGCCCTTCTTCGACCCCAACGCCGATGACGCCGTCAACTACGGGGCCATCGGCGGGGTGATGGGCCACGAAATGACCCACGGCTTCGACGACCAGGGCCGGCAGTACGACGCCGCCGGCAACCTGCGCGACTGGTGGACCAAGGCCGACGGGGAGGAGTTTACGAAGCGCGCCGCCGTAGTGGGCCGCCAGTACAGCGCCTTCTCACCCCTCGACTCGGTGCACGTGAACGGCAAGCTCACGATGGGCGAGAACCTAGCCGACTTCGCCGGGCTCACCATCGTGTACGGGGCCTTGGAAAAGCAGCTCCAGAAAAAGTACGGCAACAACCCGCGCCCCCTCTACGACGGCTTCACGCCCGAGCAGCGCTTCTTTTTGTCGTGGGCGCAGCTGCGGCGCACCAACATCCGCCCTGAGGCCCTGCGCCAGCAGATTCTCACCGACCCCCACTCGCCGGGCCAGTACCGCACCATCGGCCCGCTCATGAACATGCCGCAGTTCTACCAGGCCTTCGGCTGCCAGGATGGCCAGAAAATGGTGCGCTCCGCCGCCGACCGGGCCCAGATCTGGTAGTATTATCCGCCCGCGAAACTAACCGCGGGAGCCGCTGCTTCTTGCTTGCTCTGTCCTGCCTTTCCACCACCGTTCACCTTTCATGACCAGAAAAAATAATCTGTTGCTCCTGCTCGGCGCGGCCTCCGGCCTGACGCTGTGGGGCTGCGCCGCCAGCAAGACCACTGCCCCGGCCGCCGCTGCCGCGGCGCCGGAAGCCGTCAAGCCGGCCGCGGCGGCCAGCGCGGCGCCGGTGCTGAAGGGCGTGGGCCTCGACATGACCAATGCCGACCTGTCCGTGTCGCCCTGCGACAACTTCTTCCAGTATGCCTCGGGCACCTGGCTGCGCAACAACCCGGTGCCGGCCGCCGAGTCGCGCTGGAGCTCCTGGAACCTGCTCATCAACCAGAACGAGGCCGTGATGCGGCAGATCCTGGAAGAGGCTGGCCGCCAACCAGCCGCCAAGGGCAGCAACCAGCAGAAAGTGGGCGACTTCTACGCCTCGGCCATGGACTCGGCCGCCATCGAAAAAGCCGGGCTCAGATACCTGCAGCCCGAGCTGACCCGCCTTGCCGCCATCAAGGATCTGAAGGGGCTGCAGCTGGGCCTGAGCCGCCAGCAGATGCTGCGTACCGGCGCGGTGATGAGCTTGGCCGTGAACCAGGACCGCAAGAAAAGCACGGAGTACGCCGTGTACCTCTCCCAGGGCGGCCTTACCATGCCCGACCGGGATTATTACCTCAAAGACGACGCCCGCTCCCGCACCGTGCGCGCGGCCTACGTGACGTACCTGACCAACACCTTCCGCCAGCTCGGCGACGCGGACGCCACGGCCCGGAAAAACGCCGCCACCGTGCTGCGCCTCGAAACCCGGCTCGCCAAAGCCTCCAAGGACCGCGTAGCTCTGCGCGACCCGTACGCCAACTACAACAAGATGACGGTGGCCGAGGCCGCCCGGCAGTTTCCGAACTTGGCTATTTCCACCCAGCTCCAGCAGGCTGGACTGGCGGCGGCCAAAGATATTATCGTGGCGCAGCCGGAGTTTCTGAAGGAAGCCAGCACCGCCCTGCAAGCCGAGCCGCTCAGCGACTGGAAAACGTACCTGCGCTGGCACCTCGTCTCGTCGGTGGCCGGGGCGCTGCCACGAGCCTACGTGGAGGAGAACTTCAGGTATAATCAGGCCATCAACGGGGCCAAGCAGCAGCAGCCCCGCTGGAAGCGGATGCTGCGCGCCACCGATGGGGCGCTGGGCGAAGCCTTCGGCCAGCTCTACGTCGACAAGGCCTTCACGCCCGAAACCAAGCAGAAAGCGCTGGAGATGGTCAATAACATCCGCGAGTCGATGGGGGAGCATATTCAGGCCAGCACCTGGATGACGGCCGCCACCAAGGCTGAAGCCCTGAAAAAGCTCAACGCCTTCACCGTCAAGATTGGCTACCCCGACCAGTGGAAAGACTATTCGGCCCTGACCATCTCGCGCGAGTCGTACCTGAAAAACGTGCTGGCCGCCCGCCAGTGGGAATACCAGGATAACCTGAAGCGCTACGGTGGCCCCATCCGCCGCGGCGACTGGGGTATGACCCCGCCCACGGTGAATGCCTACTACAACTCGTCGCTCAACGAAATCGTGTTTCCGGCCGGCATCATGCAGCCCCCGTTCTTCGACCCGAAAGCCGACGACGCCGTGAACTACGGCGGTATCGGCGCCGTCATCGGCCACGAAATCACCCACGGCTTCGACGACAAAGGCCGGCAGTCGGATGCCGAGGGCAACCTGCGCGACTGGTGGACCAAGGAAGACGCCGCCAACTTCACCCAGCGCGCCGATATGGTGGGCCGCCAGTACAGCGCCTTCTCGCCCCTCGACTCGGTGCACGTGAACGGCAAGCTCACGATGGGCGAGAACCTGGCCGACTTCGGGGGCCTCAGCCTGGCGTATACCGCCCTGGAAAAACAGCTCCAGAAAAAGTACGGCAACAACCCGCGCCCGCTCTACGACGGGCTCACGCCCGAGCAGCGCTTCTTTCTGTCGTGGGCCCAGGTGTGGCGCACCAATGCCCGCCCCGAATACCTACGCCAGCAGGTGCTGACCGATTCGCACTCGCCGGCGGTGTTCCGCACCAACGGCCCGCTGATGAACATGCCGCAGTTTCACCAGGCCTTCGGCTGCCAGCCGGGCCAGCAGATGGTGCGCCCCGCCACCGAACAGGCCCAGATCTGGTAAGCGTTATCCGACTAGAGCCAGCAAAAAGGCGCGCCATGTTGTACGGCGCGCCTTTTTTGCACCGGCCGCTACCTTGCCCGATGCTAGCCGCGCCGGCGCGGCAGGAGCAGGATACGCGCCGGCTGATGGTAAACTTTTATATTCGGACCCGAATCAATCATCCTTTACCACATACTGCCCCTATGCGCTTTACTCTGCGTCAACCGCTACTCACGGTCTTTCTGCTCACCTGCCTGCTGCTGGGTACCGCGCCGGCCCGGCCCGTCGCCGCCCAGGCCAAGGGCAGCGCGCTGGCCGGCGGCACTCCGGCCCTCACCACCACCGATGGGGTGAAGCTCTACGCGAAAGTGGCTGGCAAAGGGCTGCCCTGCGTGTTTGTCCACGGCGGACCCGGCTCGGGCAGCTCCGCCATCGAGGCCCTGGCCGGCCAGGGCCTGGAGCAAAATTTCCAGATGATTTACCTCGACCAGCGCGGTAGCGGCCGCTCGGCCAGTGACCCGGCCAAAAACTACAGCCTCGACCGGGTCGTGCAGGATCTGGAGGACGTGCGCCAGCAGCTGCACCTGGAAAAGTGGGTGGTGATGGCGCACTCCTTCGGCGGGCTCATTGCCACGGCCTACGCCAGCCAGCATCCCGAGCGGGTGCAGGCGCTGATCTTGGTCAACAGTATCCTGAGCTTGCCGGCCTCCATGGAAAGCACTGCCACCAACGGGTATAAGCTGCTGCCCGAAGCCGGCCGCCCACCCCTGGACCCGGCCGCGCCGCTGCCCCAGCGCTTCGGCATGGTGATGGGGATGCTCGGTCAGCAGGGCCTGATGAACAAGTTTACCTACGCCAACGACTCCACGCCGGTGCGCCTGAACCGGGTAATGAAGGGCGTACCCGCCAACCGCGACTTTAGCACCAGCGTATTTCAGGGCGGAGCCGTGCAAACGTACCTGGCGGATATGACTCCCGGCACGGCCAGCCTCAAAATGCCGGTGCTGGTAGTATCCGGCCGCGAAGACTACCTCGTTGGCCCCGAGCACTACAAGTCGTTTCGCTTTCCCAACCAGCAGGTAGTGGTAGTGCCCGGCAAGCACTACGCCCTGATCGAAAACCCCACGGAGTTCAACTCCGCCGTAGCCACCTTCGTGCGCAAGCTCCCGCGTAAGTAGCTCGGTGAGCAACCCAGGACGCACCTAGCGGTGGCAGAAACGCCAGTGGTGGTTGCACGCTACGCGGCGCCCGACAAGCAAGTGCGTGGGTTGTTGCACACCCGCTGCCGCTACGCAGCTGGCCTGCGACTTGAATTTCTAAGCTTGTCAAAAGCCGCTCAGCGCCATGCTGGGCGGCTTTTTTGTGGATTGCCGAAATTATTTTGGGCGGGCCACTACCAGTAATTACGAAGTGTTCGTAGTATTACGAAATAATCGTAATGAATATGGAACGACTCACCCAACCGGAAGAAGAAGCCATGCAGGTGCTCTGGCAGCAGGGCGGCGGCTTTATCAAGGACGTGCTGGAGCGGCTGCCCGCGCCCCCGCCGCCCTACACCACGCTGGCCTCTACCATCCGTAACCTGGAGCGCAAAGGCTACCTGCGGGCCGAAAAGATGGGCAACTCCTACCGCTTCGCCCCGCTGGTGAAGGCCGAGGACTACCGCCAGAAGTTCATGAGCACCTTCGTGAGCGACTATTTCCGCAACTCCTATAAAGAGCTGGTTTCCTTCTTTGCCAAGGAAGAGAAAATCAGCGCCGCCGAGCTGCAGGAAATCATCCGCATGATCGAGGACGGCAAAACTAAGTAGCTATGTCGGCGCTCCTGCTGTATCTGCTGAAGGCCAACGTGGCCCTGGCGCTGTTCTGGGCCGCGTACTGGCTGGGTCTGCGGCGGCTCACCTTCTACACCCTGAACCGCTGGTTTCTGCTCGGGGCCATCGGCTTCGCGGCGCTCTACCCGCTCGTGCCGCTCGATTATTGGCTAAGTCCGGCGGCGCCGCTGGGTGAGGCCGTGGCTCAGCTCGCCCCCGACTGGCAGGCCCTGGCTCAACCCGCCGCTCCCGCGGCCATCGACTGGGACTACTGGCTGGCGCTGGCGTACTGGACCGGCGTGCTGGCGCTGCTGCTACGCTTCGCGGGCCAGCTGGGCGCGCTCTACCAGCTGCGCCGCACCTCCCAGGGCGCGTGGCTGGGCGGGCAGCGGGTCCGGCGCGTGGCGGGGGCCGTAAATCCGTTTTCGTTCTGGCAAACCATCTACCTGAATCCCGACCAGCACCCGGCTGCCGAGCTGCCCGCCATCGTGGCGCACGAGCAGGTGCACGTGCGGCAGTGGCACACCCTGGACGTGCTGCTCGCCCAGGCGCAACAGGCCTTTTACTGGTTTAATCCGGGCGCGTGGCTGCTGCGGCGGGCCATTCTGGAAAATCTCGAATTCATCACCGACCGCGCCGTGCTGCGCGCCGGCCTGCTCGACAGCCGCGCCTACCAGTACAGCTTGCTCAAGCTCAGTACGCTGACGCCGGGGTCGGCGCTGGCAAATCATTTCACCTTTCTTATTCTCAAAAACCGCATTATGATGATGAACAAGCCCCAATCTTCGTCCCTGCACCTGGCCAAATACGCCCTGGTGCTCCCGCTGGCCGCCCTCACCATGGCCTTTACCACCTCCCGCCCCGCCGCCCCCGCGCTGCCCCGGCCGGCGCAAGCCGTGGCCCCGGCCGAGGACCCACTGTACTTCGTGGACGGCCAGCGCATGAGCAAAGCTGACACCGATAAGCTGGACCCCAAAAACATTGAGTCGGTGAACGTGCTGCAAGGGGCCGCCGCGCAGGCTTTCGGCAACAGCGCCACGGTCGGCGTTATCCTGATTACGACCAAAAAGAACAAGGACTCGGCGGCGGTGAAGGCCTTCAACGAGAAGTACCACATCGTTTACCGCCAGCCCACGGCGCAGGAAAGAGCCGACCAGACCGCCAAATACGCCGACAAGCTCATTATCGTGGACGGCCAGGAAATTACGGCCGAGCAGCTGGGACAGATTCCGCCCGCCCAGATTGAAAGCATGAACGTGTACAAGGATGCGGAGGCGGTAAAGAAATTCGGCGAGAAGGGCCGCAAGGGCGTTATCGAGCTGATGCTGAAACCCAAGAAAGGCGGCCCGACCGGCCTGGTACCAGCTGAAAAGACCGACGCCATTGCGGCTCGGCAAACGGAAAGCCCGGCCCCCATCAGCGCGCTGCCCCCGGCCGCGCTGGCTCACATTACCAGCACCTACCCCGGCTACCGCCTCATCGACGTGACCGAAGTAAAGGACCAGCCCAGCCAGCAACTGCACTACAAAGCCCAGATTGCCATCGGCCGCCGGCCCCAGTTCGTACTGTTCGATCCGCAGGGCAAAGCCGAATAAACCAAAAGCCAACAGCTTATAGCAAGTAGCTTATTGATTATGGTCAGGAGCGGATGGGCCCGCTGCCGGCCCGGCAAGCCTTATCGTTACGCGTCAATCAAAGGCAGCCTGCGCTACGCGGGCTGCTTTAGCGTTTGCGGGCCGCGGGCGGGGTAAAACTAGGTTTAGGACGTTGACGGCCCGGCGCGCGGACGTATCTTAGCCGCTTCGTTTTTCGACTTCTTTTCCCGATTTCCGTGAAGCCCCGCCGCAAGTCCAGCCTTCCGCGCAAGCCCGACTATTTCCCCGAAGAAAACGTGTTTGAGCGTTGGGATGCCGCCCGACTGCTACGCCACGGTCGCGAGTTTGAACAGTGCCACTTCATCGGCGCCGACTTTTCGGGAGCCAACCTGGGCAACTTGCTCTTCGTCGACTGCCTCTTCGAGCGGTGCAACCTGGCTTCGGCTTCCCTGGCCGGCACGAGCCTGCAAAACGTGGCTTTCGATGCCTGCAAGCTATCGGGCGTGCAGTTTACGGCCTGCCGCGACCTGCTTTTCGGCGTGCACTTCGACCAGTGCCAGATGCCGTATACCTCGTTTTACGGCCGCAAAATGCCCCAGACCCGCTTCGCCGCCTGCCTGCTCACCGACGCCGACTTCGGCAGCGCCGACCTGACCGAGGCCGTCTTCCGCGACTGCGACCTGGGCGGGGCCCTGTTTGAGCGCACTCAGCTGCCCGGCGCCGACTTCACCACCGCCACCGGCTTCAGCATCGACCCCGAAACCAACGTGCTCCGCAAGGCCCGCTTCGCCCTGAGTGGCCTGCCGGGCCTGCTGGGCAAGTATGAGCTGCTCATCGAGGCCTGAGGCGCGGTGCAACCCGGTGGCAAAGCGGCGCGTCGGTGGGAGTAAGGGCGCGGCGCTGCTGCCCGTTCCCGGCGTATCGCCTTACCCATTCATCGCTTGTATGAAGCCGAACCTACTTGCCGCAGTGCTTACCATCGGAAGCCTGAGTACATCTGCCGGGCTGCACGCCCAGGGAACCCAGCCCGCCGCGCAGGTCACTAGCCCGCCTATGTCGGTGGAAAAGGCCCAGACCGGCAACCGCGTGACGCTCGATATGAGCAAGCGCCCCGCCCAGGCCCACCAGCTAAAAGCAGTAGCTCCCAAGCCTGCCGCCGCGCCGCCCGCGGCCAAAAAGGCTAAAAAATAAGCAACGAGGCCGGACTACGGCTGAAATCGGGCCATACTACTTCGTTGTGCTACTCCTGCCAGGTGCCGAACTTACCGGCCTGATAGTCCTGGTAGGCCTGGCGGATTTCGTCCTCGGTATTCATCACGAAGGGCCCGTAGGCCAGAATTGGCTCCCGGAAAGGCGCGGCGTGGCCCAGCAGCAGCACGGCGTCGGTCAGAGCTTCGATGCGCAGCTCAGTGCCGTCGTAGTTGAACTCAGTGAGCTTGCGGGCCTCGGTTTCCTGCCCGTTCACCCGCAGCCGCCCCCGGATGGTGTAGAAAAACACGGTGTGGTCGGCCGGAATGGTCAGCTCCAGCAGGCCCCCGGCCCGGAAGTCGATGGTGGCCAGGCTCATGGCCGTGAGGGGCTGTACCGCGCCGGCCGTGCCCGCCCACTCGCCCGACACGGCGTGCAGCGTGACGCGGCCCTCGTCCTGGCTTATGGCCGGAATCTGGTCTTGCTGCAGCCCGAGGTAGCGCGGGGCCACCATTTTGTCCTTGGCCGGCAGATTAACCCAGAGCTGCAGAATTTCCAGGTCGCCGCCCGCTTGCTTGAACTCCGGTGAGGATATTTCGCTGTGAATAAGGCCGCTGCCCGCCGTCATCCACTGAATGCCGCCCGGCCCGATAATGCTCTGGTGGCCGCCGGTGTCCTGGTGCATAATGTCGCCGGCCAGGATGAAGGTGACGGTTTCGAAGCCCCGGTGCGGGTGCGGGCCAAAGGGCAGGCCACGGTTGTGAGGGGCGTAGCGCTGGGGCCCGTGGTGGTTCAGAAACAGAAACGGGTCGAGGTGCTCCACGGCCGGCGTGGGCAGGGCGCGGTAGGTAATCAGATCGGCAATGGGGGAGCTGACGGCCTGGTGCTGTTTTTTGATGGTGCGCATAGGATGGAGTTCGGGCCGGAGAAATAAGCTGCCTAGCATACCGGCCCGCCCGCCCGATTGTTTCCTTGAGCCGCCAGGGTGGCGCCCAGAACCGAAACCGCTAATCGGTAAGTAGGAGCCGCCCAGTGGCAAGGCCCTCAGCCAGTCAAGCGTAGCCGAGCGGGACGGCTGGGGCGGCCCGGCGCCACCCCAGCCGCGGGGAGTGTGCGTAGCCTTGAGTCCGACAACTCCCGTATGCCCGCCGATTCTGCTCCCGACTTGCTGCTCACCACCTACCGGTCCGATCTGGATTTGCTGGTCGGCCGCTGGGGCTACCAGCCCGACCCCAAACTGCTCCCGCCCGCCTACGTGCACTTCACCCGCGACGCGCTGGCCGCCGGTTGCCGCTTCTGGCTGCAGGATATCCGCCCGAGGCCTATGCCGACCGGCCTTTCGCGGTAGCTTTCTTTGGGGATGAGGGTGCCGCCATTCGCTGGCTGAATCTGCAGCGCCCCTGACGTTACTCTTCTTCGCCTTAGTCCGGGCCGCCGTCCCGCGGGCGCAGCGCGCCGTCTCCCACTGATTTAGCTGCAAAAAGACGAAATATAATGAATTATGACTATTGCAATATGGGCTTTCATTGATAGCACTGATGTTTAAACATTGATAAAGGAATAATTAGAAAGGGCCTAAAGGAATAAATCAATTTTATCACGACAATATTTGATTAAGATTTATTTTATATAAATTGAACATTTATCATATCAATGCCTTATATTCGTTCTGTGTAACGTTCGGATTGGATGATGCCGCATCCTTTGTTCGCTGCAGAAAGAGTTAAACCATCTTTTCATCTTCCCTATGTCCAAAATACTACTCCTGTTGTTTTGCGCATTGATGATCTTTGCAGATGCGCAGCCGGTGCTGGCCACCCCACCCGGAATGCCCTTTTTCCGCTCCAAGGCTCGCGTGAGCGAGAGTTCCCATGCCCCCAACTTCAAAAAGTACCGGGGTAACAGCCGCCACAAACCGCGTAAGCTCGGTGTCTATAAGCGGTGGCGGCTTCGGTGCAAAGCCAAGCACAAGGCGCACAATGCCCGCAAAACCGCGCAGCCGCACGTAAGCCGCACCACGCTGTAGCACCCCGCCCAGCGCCCGGTGAATGTCCCCGTTCAATCAATTTCGTCCGCGAAATAGTGAACGGGGACATTTGTGTTTTACGACGTCTGGCCAAGCAAGCCGCGTAGTGGAAGGATACTGGAATATATGGGTATTGTGCTTTTAGTCCTAAGGCTGACCACCTTCTAAGCGGCTGCTGCTTGGCTCGCCCAAATTTGTAATGCACCAAGAGGCTCCACCCGGACCCGATGGTGATGCGCTGATAACCGGCCGCTACGGGCCTGGAAGCGCATAAGAAAAACTCGGCCCGACCGTTTGGCAGCGGAATAGGTTGGCGCCGGGAGAATCAGCGCCTTGGCCCGCCTACCCTGTCCTTCCATTTCACCTATTGCGCTTCTATGAACCAACATTTCGCTGTTGTTAGTGCTTACCTCGCGCTCAGTCAGGCGCTGGAAACCGATCCGGCGGCTTACGCGGCGGTGTTTCACCCCGATATCGAGCAGATCGAATACCCGAACCTGCTGACTCAGACCACCCAGTACCGCTCCTTCGGGGGCATGCTCGACAACATGCGGGCCGGCCGGGAGCTGCTGCGCGACGCGCAGTTTGAGCACACCACCCTGCAGGCCGGCCCCGACGGCAGCGTGGTGGTCGAAACCTACTGGCACGCCACGGCCATGCACGACTTCAACCTGCTGGTAAGCGGCAGCCGGGTTTCGGCCCAGATGTGCATGATCTTCGAGTTCAGCGGCGACCTGGTGTACCGCCTGCGCACCTACCGCTGCTACGAGCCCTTCACGACCTGACCGGCCACGCTACTAGCAACTGGTGAGGGAACTGGCTGGGCGGCCGCGTGCGGGTTTTTGCGGTATCTGCGGCTGACAAAATGCCGTAGGAAGCTGTTTCTGTTATACCGCCCGCGCCAGTAGCCGGGCCGGCCGTTTTCAGCGCCGCGCAATGACTTCTTCCCCCGCTACCTCTTCCGAAGCCAAGCCCACGCTCTGGACGCCCTTCACTTTCGCCATCTTCCGCGCCATCTGGATTGCGGGCATGGTGTCCAACGTCGGGACCTGGATGCAGAACGTGGCCGGCGTGTGGCTCGTGACCACACTGACCACCTCGGCGCTGCTGGTAGCGCTGATGCAGACGGCCACCAGTCTGCCCGCCTTTCTGCTGAGCATGCCCTCAGGCGTCATGGCTGACCTGATTGACCGGCGCCGGCTGCTGCTTTTTACGCAGGGCTTTATGGCCGTGGTGGCGGGCGGGCTGAGCCTGCTGGCCCTGACGGGCCATATTTCGGCGCTGACGGTGCTGGGCTTCACGTTTCTGCTGGGTATGGGCGCGGCCCTGAACGCGCCTATCTGGCAAACCGTGGTGACAGAGCTAGTGCCGCGGCCGGTGCTGCCCTTTGCCATTACGCTCAACGGCGTCAGCAACAATATCGCGCGGGCCATCGGGCCGGCCATTGGCGGGCTGATTATTGCCCACTACTCGCCGGGTATCGTGTTTGCGCTCAACGGCCTGTCGTTTCTGGGTACCTGGGGCGTGGTGTATGCTTGGAAGCGCAACCCGACGGCGGCTTCCGGCCCGGCCGAGAACTTTATCGGGGCATTGCGGGCGGGCATGCGGTACGTGCAGTACTCGCCGGCCCTGTACGGGGTGCTGGTGCGCACATTTGCCTTCTCGTTTGGGGCCAGCGCCATGTGGGCGCTAGTGTCGGTGGTGGTAGCCCGCAAGCTGAATCTGAGTTCCGGGCACTACGGCACCATGCTGTCGTGGCTGGGCGCGGGGGCCGTGGCCGGCGCTGTGCTGATGGGTCGGGCCGGTTCCCGTCTCAACGTCAATCAGCGCGTGCTGCTTGGCGGGCTGGCCTTCGTGGGTACCAACCTGGCCCTGGCCTTGGTCACGTCGATTTACTGGCTGTACCCGGTGATGTTTCTCTCGGGCGTGGCCTGGCTGATGGTGATGACCAGCTTCAGCACCACCGTGCAGCTGAACGTGCCCAAGTGGGTGCAGGCCCGCGTGATTAGCATCTACATGCTCGTGTTTCAGGCGGGCCTGTCGGTGGGCAGCCTCGTGTGGGGCGAGCTGGCCGACCGCACCACCCTCACTTGGGCGTTGCTGGGCGCGGCCGGCTGGATGGCGCTCAGTTCCCTGCTGGCCATTCCTTTCCCCATGCGCGCCGCCGAAAACCTCAACCTCGACCCCGCCGGCCACTGGCCCGCGCCCGAGGTGCAGGGCGAAATTGACCCCGACGACGGCCCGGTGGTGGTGATGGTGGAATACCTGATTGCGCCCTCCGACTGGCCCGCTTTCCGGCAGGCGGCCGAGCAACTTACCCGCCTGCGCCTGCGCGACGGTGCCCTGCAAGCCGGCGTCTTCGCCGACGTGGCCCACCCGGAGCGTATCACCGAGTTTTTTTACGTAGCTACCTGGGGCGAGCATCAGCGCCAGCACCTGCGCTTTACCAAGGAAGATCAGGCCGTAGAAACGCAGGTGCAACAGTTTCACGCCGGCCCCGCCGCCCCGCGCGTCACGCACTTTCTGGCCTTCCCCAAAGCCACCAATGTGGAAGTTGCCACCCCCCTGCAAAACCTGGAAGCCCAACAGTAAGCCAGTTGCCGGTCCCTATCAATTCGTTTTGGGGCCGGTAAAACCTTCCGCCCGTTGTTGGACGTATTCTACTTGGCTGGGCTCCGCCTCGAATGGCTTTTTCGGAGCCTGAGTGGAGCATAAGTCAGCTCACGGGCGGCAAGCAGTATTGGGTTGGCTTAATCTTTGAAACGGGTTGCGCCCACGGGTAAAAGCACTTCATTCCCTTCGTCTATGACCAAATTCATTCTGCTCCTGCTCTGCGCCTTTCTGGTGCTGATTGAGCCCGCCCCCGCCCTGGCCGAATCAGGCGGCAGTGCTGAGGCCCCGACCGAAATGCTGGCGTACCCCCGGGTGCCGCGCCCCGTGTACAAGCGCTATAAGGGCAACAGCCGTAGCAAGCATCGTAAACCCGGCTTCTTCCGCCGCAGGAAGCTCCGGCGGCAGGCCCGCCGCAAGCAGGCCACCAACTATAAGCCCGGCAAAGCCAAAGGCGTCATCAAAGTAGACGCGCCGGTAGGTACCATGCCGAAGCCGGCCCAGTAACCAGCCATAGCCCGATCAACGAATCAGCCGCATCTTCCTTCAGGAGGGTGCGGCTGATTCGTTGATCGGGCCCGCCCAGGGAATTGTTTCCACCAGACGGGTAAGTGCCCCGGCTACTAAAGCGTGACACCACAGGAACCTGAGAGCCGGCCGTTATGGCTGCGGGCTTGCTGCTCAGATTCCTGTGGTGCACTTACTGGCGCTTTCCGCTCCGGATAACCGGAGCCACTGCCTGGGCCACTTTTATAACTGGCCGGCAACGCTGATGATAGAGCCTGCCAGGCCACCGATAACGCCACCCGTCAGGCCGCCGGCCAGATCCATCAGGCCCACTTTCCACCAGTTGATGCGAGCCTGTGGGCTACCGCCGCTTTGGCCGCTCTTGATAATCCAGGGGCTGCTTTTGCCCAGCAGCGACTGCTCGTACCAGTACTCGGCGCTGTGCTTGCCTACGGCCAAGCCCTGCAGCAGCGAGATTTGGCTCTTAGCCGACAGCGACTTGTCGGTTTCGACGGCGCGCTCAATCTCGGTCAGCTTGGCTACTGCCTCGGCCGCCGTAGCCGACTCGGCCGACAGCGCCGCGCTCATTTGGTTGAAGTACGCCAGCTCCTTGGTCAGGCCGTGGGCTTTGTAGTAGGCGCTCAGCGTCACGTCGGGGGCGTCGCTGTAGATGACGTCGGCCACGCTTGGATCACTCAGGGTTGCCTCCATGTCGGCGCGTTTGTAGCCGAGCTTTTCCCCAAATTGAATCGTGATGGGGGCCGCCTGCTTGCGGATGTCGTGGAAGTCGCCGTTTTGCAGGAAGTAATCCAACCCTTGGTTGTGCTGCTCGCCGATGTACTCGTAAGCGTTGGCGTTTTGCGTAGAGCTGGCGACGCGGGGGCGGTAGTCTGGACGGTCTTTATCGCACGAAACCGTAACCAGGGCAATAGCCACGAAGGAAAGGAAGAGGAAAAAGAGCTTTTTCATTTTACCAGTGAGTGAGTGCCTCGTCCACTTAATATGGGCTATCGGAGGGCTTATGGCTCCCATGGCATCCGTTGCTGCGGGTTCGTACCTGTAGTTTGCATGAGGCTGATTTTCCTTCCGTCGGAATATTTGAACGGTGACGGGGTAACCTGACAGCCGGAGCTAGCATGGGTGTCAGGTTGCCTCGTGCCACGTCTGGGCGGAAGGCTTTTCAGCGCAGAACAGCTACAGTAAGAACAGGAAGCAAGTGCTGCCGGATTCAGTAGGCCCGGCAGATGCGCTGCCGGTTGCTATTTCTTCCGAAGTATAGACGCCGCTTTCCTTGAAGCGAATTTTATTACACCAACGTGCTGTTTATCAGGATGAAACGGCAGTTTGGTGGTGATTTTCAGGCCTGATGTAGGCCGCCGGGTAGATTGCGGCCGGGTAGTGCGGGGCTCCCGTAAGCCAACGCTACGGCGCGGGCAGCAGGGTGCTGGAAGTAGTGCCGCCAGAGTGGGGTGAGCTATCAGAATGCGGCACGCGGGTCACTGCTGGAAGCAGTGGCAGGCCGCCCAATTGGCAAACGATGGATTGGCGGCCGTGCTGCCGGGCTTCTGCGCCCCGGTGTCTGACTACTAAGAGCCCGTGGTAGCCCGATGGGGCGGAGTTTTCGGCTAGGCAAAAAAAAGAGGCGTTTCCGGATTGGAAACGCCTCTTTTGCTAGGTAGCGGGGACAGGACTCGAACCTGTGACCTTTGGGTTATGAGCCCAACGAGCTACCAACTGCTCCACCCCGCACTGTTTGGTTCTGCAAATGTAGGAGAGTTTTTTGGAAAAGAAGCATCCCGCTTACTTTATACCGACTGTTAGGGGCTTGATGACTGATTATCAGTCGAATTATTTTGCAAACAGCACGGAAAAAATGCCATCAAACTCAGCAATAAGGGGTGAGGCAGCCGCAATTTGTAGAACCGGCCTCAACTGACTGCCTTAGTTGCCCCGTAGATGGCTTTGATTACCCGTCTACTACTCTTTACAACCCCCATGAAACAGTCCTTTTCCCTCTTCTCCGCCGGGCGCGCCCGGCTGTTGGCGCCGCTGGCCGCTTCCCTGCTGACGCTGGCTGCCTGTAGCACCAATAAGCCCGCCGAGCAGGCCGCCGCCACGGCCGGCACCACCGATTCCGTAGCCACTACTGCTGATACCGCAGCCGCGGCGGCCACGCCCCGACCCGTGAAGCCCGCCGGGCCCGCTCCGGCCTGGGCCCCGAACATCGGGCCCGAAATGCAGACCGTGATAGAGAAGCTGGCCAGCCTGAGCGGGCCCACGCCACCCGAGAAGCTGTCGGTAGCCGAAAACCGCAAGGCTCCTTCGGCTACGGATGCCACGATGGCCGTGATGCGCGACTTCGGTATTCCGACGCCGCCTTCCAACCTCGACACGATGAGTCGGGAAGTAGCGCCGGGCGTAAAGGCCCGCATCTATACGCCCAAGGGGGCTACGGGGCCGCTGCCGGTGGTGGTATATTACCACGGGGGCGGCTGGGTTATTGCCAACCTCGACACCTACGACCCCTCGGTGCGGGCGCTGGCCGAGCAGACCGGGGCCATCTTCGTGTCGGTGGCGTACCGGCAGGCGCCGGAGCATAAGTTTCCGACGGCCCATAACGACTCGTTTGCGGCTTACCAGTGGGTGCTGAAAAATGCCGCTTCTATCAAAGGTGACCCCAAGCGGGTGGCCGTGGCTGGCGAAAGTGCCGGGGGCAACCTGGCCGCTGCCGTCTGCATGATGGCCCGCGACAAAGGCGTGATGCAGCCCAAACACCAACTGCTGGTGTACCCCATTGCCGGCTACGACCTGAATACGCCCTCGTACCTGAAAAACGCCACGGCCAAGCCGTTGAGCAAGCCCTTCATGGCGTGGTTCTTCGATAAGTACCTGCGCACGCCCGCCGACGGCAAGAGCCCGATGATTTCCCTCGTCACGGCGCCCAACCTGAAAGGCCTGGCTCCCGCCACGGTTATCGGGGCCGGCATCGACCCGCTAATGAGCGAGGGCAAAACCTACGCCGACAAGCTGCAGGCCGCCGGGATTCCCGTCACCTACAAGCTGTACGACAACGTGACCCACGAATTCTTCGGCATGGGCGCCGTGGTGCCCGAAGCCAAAGCCGCCGAAGCCCTGGCCGCCGGCGAGCTTAAGAAAGCCTTGCAGTAAACATCCTACTGTAGCTCTAAGCCAGCCTGAGCAATCAGCTAGGATGATCAAACCGGAAAGCCCTGACGTATCCCTACGTCGGGGCTTTTTAGTGAAAAGAGCGGGTTACATTTCAACTGACGGATTGACGCTGCTTGCTGCGCGGAATATCGGGCCTCCTCGCAGTGGTATGCTAATCAGTACATCAGAAAATCAGTGCCTCAAAACCGGCTGGTGATGCCGAAGTGAATTTTGGAGGCGTTCAGGGAGAAGGGCTGATCCTTAGTGCGGCCGACGGAATATACGAACTGGAACAGGCCCGCGCCGGTGCGGAAGCTCAGGCCTGCGCCCAGGCCGGTGGGCGTGTCGTGGGTTTGGTCGTTGGTTAGGTCGCGGCGCAGGTAGGCCTGGTCGGCGAAAACGAACACGTAGGCGTCGCCGCCGGTAAACTGCCGGAATTCGACGGTGCCGATACCGTAGGAGCTGGCGTAGAAGGCGTACTCGTTGAAGCCCCGCAGCGTGGCCAGGCCGCCCAGCCGGAACATGTCGTTGAGGAACAGCCGCTGGTTTACTAACGACTCGCCGCGGAAGCGGGCCAGCAGTACGCCACTTTTGCCCACCGGGAAATACCGCTCCAGCCGCAGCCCCAGCGAAACCTGGGTGGAGCGCAGCGGCAGGCGCTGGTAGAGCGTGTCGTTGAGGTCGGCGTTTTTGCTGATGCGCTTGGTGCCTACCGCCGCCTGCCCGCTGACCAGCAGCCCGCGCCGGGGAAAGAACAGGTCGTCGAGGCTGTTCCAGTTGTATTCGATGCCGTAGGAGTTGAACTCGGAGTCGATGGTGTCGGGCAGCACGGTCCGCAGGCGGAAGGTGGAGTCGGAGAGGAGGCGGGAGCTGCGGCGCTCGGTGAAAAACGTGACGCGGCCGGCCCGGGCGGTAGGGTAGGTGAGCTGCACCCGCGGCCGGAGCGTAAGGAAGGCATTCGACTGCTTGTAGAGGTTGAACGTACCGGCTAGCTCCAGGGGCGTGCCGAAGAAGTTGGGGTGCACGTACTGGGCGTCGAAAAGCTGGGAGGCCACGTCGAGCTTACGCCACTGCAGCCCTACTTGCTTGCCGCCACCGCTGAGGTTGCGCAGGTTGATGGTCACGTCGCCGGTAATCTGCAGCTTCTTCTGCCCCACGCCGGGGTTCGGGTTGGGCAGCACCCCCACGATGGCGTCGAACTGGTTGGCCGACCGGTCGTCGATGAGCAGGTACACCCGCGCCTTGCCCCGGGCGAAGCGCACTTCCGGGTCGGCGCGCACCTGCAGGTAGGGCAGCTGGCGCAGCAGGCGGGCGGCGGCTTCCACGCGCTGCTGGCTGTAGGGCTGGTTGGGAAATATCTGCAGGTACTTGGTCAGAAACCGCTTCTTGGTTTTGGTCTTGCCCACTATCTGAATCGAGTCGAAGACCACCACGCGGCCCCGGTTGAGCACCACGCGGCCCTCAATGTCGGCCCCGCGCAGCTGCACCGAGTCGAGGCGAACGGTGGCGAAGGGGTAGCCCTGGTTTTCGGCTTCGGTCAGGATGTTCTGCTGGAGCTTGGCCCATTCCTGGGGCTGGAAGGGGCGGCCGGCGTAAAGCTTTTCACGAAAGCCGGCCCGGGTGAGCAGGGCGTCGCCGAGGTTGCCGTTGCGCAGCCGGGCCCAGCGGAACTTCTCGCCCACGTAGAGCTGCACCCGTAGCGTGTCATGGTGCCAGCCCATGGCGTCGGCGGAGGCCGTCAGGTACGAATCGGCCTGCAGGGCCAGCACCAGCTCGCGCACTTCGCGCTTAGCTGCCAACGAGTCGGGCGCCGACGCGGCGTAGCGGTAGTGGCGCAAAATGGGTTGGTCGGCCGCTTCGCTAAGCACCTGGATGACCTTGCGCGGGCCCAGCACCTTTTTCGGGCGGAGCGTGTCGGGGCGGGCTTTGGCGGGCGGAAAGGCGGGCGTCTGGACCGGAACCTGCCCGGGGGCGGGCAGCGTTTGGGCCCATACCGCCCCCGGCCACGCCAGCAGCACCGCACTCAGCAGCAGAAAAACGAGGGTACGGGCGTACATTTGGGAACACAAACGCAGAAACGCGCTTTTAATTTCCCGAATATCCGAAGAAGCGGCCGTTGGCTGGCGGTTAGCCGCTAGCTCTTCAACGGAAAGCCAGCAGCCACCATCCTTGGCCGCTCAAAAAAGCTAACAGCCAACAGCTGAAAGCCACCAGCTAAAAAAATGCCCGGCCTCTACCTCCACATTCCCTTCTGCAAGCAGGCCTGCCACTACTGCGACTTTCACTTCAGCACCTCTATGGCGCTGAAAGGCCGACTGGTGGAGGCCCTCGTGCGGGAAGTGGAGCTGCGCGCGGCCTACCTCGGCCCGGCCCAGGTGCTGGAAACCATCTATTTCGGCGGCGGCACGCCCTCGCTACTCACGGCCGCCGAGCTGGATACGATTTTTGCCGCGCTGCACCAGCATTTCGAGGTGGCGCCGGGGGCGGAAATAACCCTGGAGGCCAACCCGGACGACCTCACGCCGGCCAAGCTGCGGGAGCTGGCCGCCTCGCCCGTCAACCGCCTGAGCATTGGCCTGCAAAGCTTCCACGAGCCCCACCTGCGGCTGATGAACCGCGCCCACTCGGCCCGGGAGTCGGCGGCCAGCGTGCGGCTGGCCCAGGACGTGGGCTTCGAAAACATTTCCATCGACCTGATCTACGGCGTGCCCGCGCCCGACCACGGCCTCTGGGAGCAGGATCTGGCCCAGGCCTTTGCGCTGCAGGTGCCCCACCTATCGTGCTACGCCCTCACCATCGAGCCCGACACGGTGTTTGGCCGCCGCCTGCGCAAGGGTACCTTCGTGGCCCCGCCCGACGAGTTCGTGGCCGCGCAGTTTGAGCTGCTGCTGGCCGAGCTGCCCCGTCACGGCTACGAGCAGTACGAAATATCGAACTTCTGCCGGCCCGGCCGGGAGTCGCGCCACAACTCCAACTACTGGCGCGGTGTGCCCTACCTTGGCCTGGGTCCCAGTGCCCACTCTTTCGATGGTCGCAGCCGCGAATACGCGGTGCCCAACAATACCAAGTACGTGACGGCCGTGCTGGAGCAGGGCGAAGTGCCGCTCACCCGCGAAATTCTCTCGCCCACCGACCGGGCCAACGAATACCTGATGACCAGCCTGCGCACCGCCCGCGGCTGCGACCTGACTTACCTGCACCAGGCTCTGGGCGTGGATCTGCCCGGCCAACGCGCTGAGTATCTGCGGGAGCTGCAGCAAAACGGCTGGGCCACGCTCCACGACCACACCCTACGCCTCACCGACCGGGGCAAGCTGCTGGCCGACCAAATCACGCTGGAGCTGTTTCTGGCTGCGTAATCTGGGCGGCCGGAGCTGGGCGGAAGCGGCAGTTTTGCGTATGTTCAGGCAATGAAACGCCTGATTGACGCCCTCGCCGACGACGCCGACTTTTTCGTCGAGCAAGTCCAGATTACGGCCATTGTCTTCGACAACACGGACGACGTGACCGTGTGGGCCACTACGTTTCTGGACGAGAGCCTGCACTTTTTCCACCTGGGTCTGCAGTTCACTTCCCTGGATCTGCTGCTGCGCCTGGCCGGTCCGCGCGCCGAGGCCCTGCAGGAAGACGTGGCCGAGGCGCTGGCTACCGTCACGGAGTGGCCCTGCCTGCTGGAGTACACCACCGAGCAGGACCCGCCCGTCCCGCTGGCCGGCGTGGCCCTGAAGCTTTCCTGCACCTACCCCGCCGATGCTTTCGAAGAAGACGGCGAGGAAAGCGAGGAAGGGGAGGAGCCAAGTCTGGGCCTCGACGGCCACGAGGAAGACGATGACGAGGAGTACGAATCGGGCGCCCCGCACAATATCTTCTACCTGGAAGGCGTGTTTCTGCGCATCGAGCCGTGAGCTTCGCCGCGCCGGCGGTATTTTACCTAGTGCCGGGGCTGGGGGCCGATGAGCGGGTGTTTCAGAATCTGCTGCCGCTGCTGCGCGGCAAAGCGCATGTGCTGTCTTGGCTTGCGCCGCAGCCCGCCGAAATCCTACCGCACTACGCCGCCCGCGTGGCCGCCGCCATTCCGGCCGGGCAACCCTGTTTCGTGGTCGGCGTGTCGTTTGGGGGCGTAGTAGCGCTGGAAATCTGCCGCCTGCGCCCCCTGGCCCGGGCCATGCTGGTATCCAGCATGCCAAATGCCGCCGCGCTACCGCCGCTGTTGCGAATGGTGCGCGCGACGGGCATCTACCGGCTCGTGCCCCCGCAGCTGCTCCGCCTGCTGCCCCGGGCCGGGCAGTGGTACTTTGGTATCCGTAACGGCGCCGACTACCAGCTCTTTAAGCAGATACTGCAAGACACCGACCCTGCCTATGCCCGCTGGGCCATTGCCCGGCTCCTGCGCTGGGACAGTACCGGCGTAGGCTCCGCCACCCGCATTACGGGCTCCCACGACCGAGTTTTGCCGCCCGGTTCCGCACCCGTTGACTACCTGATTCCGGACGCTGGCCACTTCATGATTGTCAGTCACGCGCGGCAAATCGGGGAAATTCTGAACCAGCTAGCCGTGTCGGGAGCCAGAGCCACGTAATGCTCCGGAAACCTAACTTGCCCCAGCGCCCGAAGTCGGCCGAATAGCTTTACTCTGCCCATGAGCCCCTCAACCAGCCTGCCCGGCAGCCCACTGCTCGCCACTTACCCCTACCAGGGCCGCACTTGGTCGTTTGATCCAGCTGCGCCGCTGGATATTTCCTTGCCGCTGGCTCCCGGTGCCGGGCAGGCCAGCTGCTTCTGGGCCGAGCCGGTGCAGTTCGACGTTATCCGGGTGGGCCGTTTCGTGGGCAGCGTAGCCCTGGGCGGCAGCACCAACTACCAGCGCGTCCACGTCACGCCCCACGGCAACGGCACCCACACCGAGTGCTACGGCCACATCAGTCCCGACCCCGCCGCCACGCTCAACCGCTGCCTGCGCCGCTTCCTGTTCGTAGCCCGACTGGTGTCCGTGGCACCCCGCCCGCAGCCCAACGGCGACCTAGTCGTGCTGCTGGCCGACGTGCAGCCCCTGCTCGAAGCCGCCGGCGACGTGCCGGAAGCCTTGATCCTGCGCACGCTGCCCAACGACGAGGCCAAGCGCCACCGCCAGTACTCGGGCACCAACCCTACCTACCTCGAGCCGGCGCTGGCCCACTACCTCGTAGCCCACAACGTCCAGCACCTGCTCCTCGACCTGCCCAGCGTCGACCGGGAAGAGGATAACGGCGAGCTGCTGGCCCACCACGCCTTCTGGCAGTACCCCCACGCCACGCGCAGGGCTGCCACCATCACCGAGCTCATCTTCGTGCCCGACGCCGTGCCGGATGGCCTCTACCTGCTTAATCTGCAAGTCACCAGCCTCGAGTTGGATGCCAGCCCCAGCAAGCCGGTACTTTACGCCCTAGTCTGAACCACGGATTTTTCGGATTAGCCGGATTTCACGGATTGTGTAGTTGGCGCGCCCCTGAATAACTTAACTAATAAGGAGTGCGTGCGCCATTGGCTTAAGGCATCTACAAACCCGCAAACAAGAAAAGCCACCCCGTGGGGTGGCTTTTCTTGAGTCAGATCAATCGTCCACGAAATCCGTGGAATCCGGTTAATCCGTGGTACTAAGCGGCAGCTACTTCCGTTACCGGAACCACCGTCACGAACGAACGGTCTTTGCGGCCCTTGCGGAACTGCACCGTGCCGTCGACCATAGCGAACAGCGTGTGGTCCTTGCCGATACCCACGTTCTGGCCGGGGTGGTGCTTGGTGCCGCGCTGACGCACGATGATGTTACCGGCAATGATGTCTTGACCGCCGAAGATCTTCACGCCCAGGCGCTTAGAATGAGATTCGCGGCCGTTGTTGGAGCTACCTACGCCTTTCTTGTGTGCCATTGTATTGGAGCTTTTAGCCGGCAGCTGTTAGCTGCTGGCTGATGTTCTAAAAGGAAAGCTCGACGTGGAAAGTGAGCTAACAGCTAACAGCCATCAGCTAACCGCTTTCTAGCCGATGCTGTTGATCATTACTTTGGTGAACTGCTGACGGTGGCCGTTCAGCTTCTTGTAGCCCTTACGGCGCTTCTTCTTGAATACAAGCACCTTGTCACCTTTTACATGCGCCAGGATGGTGCCCGTAACGGCTACGTCCAGCAGGGGCGCGCCAATGGTGATGGTACCGTCGCTATCGGTGAGGAGGGCTTTGCCCAGCTCTACCGTATCGCCGACGTTGCCAGCCAGTCGGTGAGCGTATACAAATTTATTGGCTTCGACCTTGGTCTGCTTCCCGGCTATGTTGACAATTGCGTACATCGGCGTCTTCGCGTTTTCTGAAAATTGGAAGGCAAAAGTAGAAGTATCATTTCACAAAACCAAACCTAACTCATTAATCATCATCTACTCGGCCCGGCAAAGTACCCGCACACTCCGTCAGGGCCGGATTATGGGCAGCATTAAAGAACGCCCGAACGGGTACGCGAATAGGATTTTTGTGGATAAGTTAAATTGTCCACAGGTGAAATGTGGATAACTTTTCCGGATTTGGGGTTTTTAGGCACTTTCAGGACGATTTTGCTCCCGTTTCGGGAGAATAGAGCTAGCCGGCTTTCCAGAGCCATACGGAAAAATTAACACAGAAAAAACGCGCAACCGGTGTGGGGTTCCGCGGCCTCAAGTTTATATTTGGTACTTCTTTCAGCTAAAATCCTTAGCTGAAAGAACCAAACATTTCGTCTAATGCCGGGTTGGGAAACCACTGCTTCCGCCGGCGCGGCCGGCATTTTTTAGTTTACTTTTCTTCTTCTGCCCATGGAACCTCTGCTCACCGAGAACCCCAACCGCTTCGTTCTTTTCCCGATCCAGAACAACGACGTTTGGCAGTTTTACAAGAAGGCGGAAGCCTCCTTCTGGACCGCCGAGGAAATCGACCTCTCGCAGGACCAGAAGGACTGGGATGCCCTCAACGACGGCGAGCGGCACTTCATCAGCCACGTGCTGGCCTTCTTCGCCGCCTCCGACGGCATCGTCAACGAGAACCTGGCTGTCAACTTCATGCAGGAAGTGCAGATGCCCGAGGCGCGCTGCTTCTACGGCTTCCAGATCATGATGGAAAACATCCACTCGGAAACCTACTCCCTGCTCATCGACACCTACGTCAAGGACCCCAAGGAGAAGGATCGGCTTTTCAACGCCCTCGAAACCGTACCCTGCGTGAAAAAGAAGGGCGAGTGGGCCCTGAAGTGGATCAACTCCGAGGATTTTGCCGAGCGCATCATTGCCTTTGCCGCCGTGGAGGGCATCTTCTTCTCCGGCTCGTTCTGCTCCATCTTCTGGCTCAAGAAGCGCGGCCTGATGCCCGGCCTGACTTTCTCCAACGAGCTGATTTCGCGCGACGAAGGTCTGCACTGCGACTTCGCCTGCCTGCTCTACAGCTACCTGCAAAACAAGCTCACCGAGTCCCGCGTCCACGAAATCATCCGCGACGCGGTGAGCATCGAGCAGGAGTTTGTCACCGACGCGCTGCCCGTCAACCTGATCGGGATGAACTCGGTGACCATGTCGCAGTACATCGAGTTCGTGGCCGACCGTCTGCTCGAAAGCCTGGGCTGCGCCAAGATCTACAACGCCTCTAACCCCTTCGACTTCATGGAAATGATTTCGCTGCAGGGCAAAACCAACTTCTTCGAGAAGCGCGTGGCCGAGTACCAGAAAGCCGGCGTGATGAGTGAGCGGACCGAAAACGCTTTCTCCCTCGACGAGGACTTTTAAACAGCATACTACTGCTAGCAAAGCCCGGGGCCACAGCTCCGGGCTTTTTACTTTTCACGGCTGCACTTGCTCCTGTCAGCCCCAACTCGGCCCCTAGGCTCATTGCTTGTCATGGGTTACAACGTCCACCTGACATCTGCTTTGCCTGTGATGCCAACGAAGGCGTAGCTTCCCTGGCCCAAACCCATTTGGCAATGCTTGGTCATTCGTTGCAGGGAGGTGGGCGGGCCTACGCTCGGGATTACCTGCGCGCCCTCGCAAAACGCACGGGCTTGAACCCCGGCCCCAAAGGCGGCCTGAGCCTGTGGGGAATGGTGGTCAATGGGGACAACAGTGCTGATGATTTTGTGGAAGAGTTACGTTCTTTTTGGGTGGACTTGCTGAGTATGGACGGCGACAATGGCGGGCCATCCTCCTTTGAGCACGTGCTAATATTTTACCAGGGTGAGGATGCGGATGCAGCTAATGCTTACGAGGTATGCTGGGATGACCACTACTCGCCTAACCGGCAACTGCTCATCAAGCACCATCAGAGGTTGCCTTTTAGCTGGCGCTTCTAGTGGCCGCCCTGACCCGAACGGGAGTCCTTCACACGAAAGGCTCCCGTTCGGCGTTTATAGCCGAAGCATTTTATTTGCGCCCAGGCAACGCCGACCTACCGCGCGGGGCTCCTCGTAGCGTTGACCTCTTACCTAACCCGATTTACTGCCTACTATGAAAAAAGCTACCACTATCCTTGCTCTACTGCTGAGCAGCCACCTGCTGTGGGCCCAAGCGCCGGCGGCCAAGCTTAGCCAGCAGGCCGCCGACGCCTACAGCGCCAAGAGCTACCAGAAATCGGGGGAGCTCTACGACCAGGCGTTCCGGCCGGGCCAGCCCGCCCCCGGCAGCTCCGACCTCTACAACGCCGCCTGTAGCTGGGCCCTGGCCGGCAATGCCACCAAAGCCTTTCAGTACCTGGACCGGGCCACCGCGGCGGGCTGGGACAACGTGGCTCACGTGAAGCAGGATACTGACCTGACTAGCCTGCACGCCGACAAGCGCTGGCCGCTCATGCTCACCAAGCTCGAAGCCGCGGTGGCAAAAATGGAAGCTGGCTACAACAAGCCTCTCAAGCAGCAGCTCGACTCCATCTACGCCGCCGACCAGGGCGGCCGGCAGCAGTACGCCGCCATCGAAAAGCAGTACGGCGAGAAGTCGCCGCAGATGGCCGCGCTGTGGAAGGAAATGGCCGCCACCGACGCCCGCAACCTGCAGGTCATAACCGCGCTGCTCGACCGGCACGGCTGGCCCACCACGGCCGAAGTGGGCCGCATGGGGACCAACACGGTGTTCTTGGTGATTCAGCACTCCAACCTGGCCACGATGGAAAAGTATTTCCCCATGGCCAAGCAGGCCATGGAGCGCAGCGACCTGAGCAAGCCCAACTTCGCCCTGCTCCAAGACCGTCTGCTGATGTGGCAGGGCAAGCCCCAGATTTACGGCAGTCAGCTCAAGGGCGACGCCAACGGCAAAATGGTGTTCCATGACATTGAAGACGAGGCTCACGTGGATGAGCGGCGCGCCGCCATCGGCATGGAGCCGCTGGCCAGCTACGCCAAGCGGTTCGGGCTGGAATATACAGTGCCGACGAAGTCGAAGTAGAAAAGCATCAAGCCCGCCAAAACGGCCCGCGGCATCAGCTGCGGGCCGTTTGCTTTATATTGCCCAACCAGACTTAAGGCGTTATTCTGTTATGATTAAGAAACTGATTACCTGGGCTCGGCCGCGGCTGCGCTGGATCAATATCGGGCTGGCCGCTTTTGCCCTTACGGCCAACCAATATATGGTGCAGGGATTCTGCCAGCCGGTGGCGTGGGCCGGCATTGTCTTATTGCTGAGCATTGGAGCATTCCTGGCCTGGCCCTGGCTCGATACGGCTCCCCGGGTGGTACGCTACGGGTTGCTGTTTCTGCAGGGCGTGGCCTTTACGGTATGCGCCTATTGTGGGTGGTTTATGAGTATGCAGCCCGAACTCTACTTCATTGGGTTCTTCTGCTGGTGGCTACTGGTGCCGATACTGGTCTGGGTGCCCGCATTTTTTGGTCTCCAACTGTTGCAGCGGGTGGCACGGCTGCACCTGCCGGGCAGGTGGCCGGTTTTCTTGGTCGGCGTGCTGGCGCCGCTGATAGCAGTAGGCTGGGCCCAGCGGCAATATCAGGCCGTGGAGACGGCGGTAGCCCGGTTGCCGCCGGCCCAGCGGCAGCAGATTCCGGCGCTGCTCCGGGTCGTGCCCCGGTCATACATGGCCGAGCGGCTGGCGGGCGCTTATTTCAAGTACCACAACTACCCGGAGTTCATTTTCGACGGCTGGCGGCCCCCGCTGCACGACCCGCTGGTAAACGTGTGCCTGTGGCTGCGGGGGGGCTGGCGGAAACATGCTAATCCACTGGAGATGAAAACCTACCAGGTATACGGCGGGGGGTACTCCGGCTTTTACCGTTCCCTCAACAAGCAGGTCAAGCTGTACCAGCAGCTTTTTCCGCAGCTGCCGGTAAAAGCCGACTGCGTGTGTTCCCGCAACCATGATGGGCAGTCGTACCAAGGCTGGGTGCCGGGTACGGATACCATCTACCAGCAGCAGTAGGCAGGGGCGCACGCCTGCTCGGCTCCGGCCAGCCGCTGCCTACCACTTTTCCAGAATCCCCGCAACCCCATTTTGCATTCTTAACATTGCCTAATGCCACTAGCAAAGGCAAATCAAAACCCCTCAGAGCGTGCCGTTTCGCGGTATGTGGAAAACTTCTAAAGTTTTGGTTTGTCCTACCCAGCGGAAGCGAATATCTTCCGTCTTAGGAAGGCCGGAAAAGTTCCCGGTTTCCACCGCTTTTGTACAGTAGTCCCCGCCCTTTCACGGCGAGGTATTCCCATACCAAAACTCCCAACCACTGCACGCTTATGCTGGTACTCAAACGCGACGGCCGCCGCGAATCCGTGAAATTCGACAAGGTTACGGCACGCATTGAAAAGCTCTGCTACGGGCTCAACCAAAACTTCATTTCCCCCATCGAGGTGGCCAAGAAGGTCATCGACGGGATTTACGACGGCGTGACGACCGTGGAGCTCGACAACCTGGCGGCCGAAACCGCCGCCTCGCTCACCACCAAGCACCCCGACTACGCCATCCTGGCCGCGCGCATCGCCGTGAGCAACCTGCACAAGGTGACCTCCAAGTCGTTTAGCAGCACCATGAAGCGGCTCTACACCTACGAGGACCCCAAGACCGGCGAAAATGCTTCGCTCATCGCCAAGGACGTCTGGGAAATCATCCACAACCACGCCGCCACCCTCGACTCGGCCATCATCTACGACCGCGACTACAGCTACGACTACTTCGGCTTCAAGACGCTGGAACGCTCGTACCTGCTGCGCGTGGATGGCAAGGTCATCGAGCGGCCCCAGCACATGATCATGCGCGTGGCCATCGGCATTCATAAGGAAGACCTGGAGTCGGCCATCGAGACCTACAACCTGATGAGCGAGCGGTGGTTTACTCACGCCACGCCTACCCTCTTCAACGCCGGCTCGCCCAAGCCCCAGCTTTCCTCCTGCTTCCTGCTCACGATGAAGGACGACTCCATCACGGGCATCTACGACACGCTGAAAAACTGCGCCCAGATTTCGCAGTCGGCCGGCGGCATCGGGCTGAGCATCCACAACGTGCGCGCCACGGGCTCCTACATCAAGGGCACCAACGGCACCTCCAACGGCATCATCCCGATGCTGAAGGTCTTCAACGACACGGCCCGCTACGTGGACCAGGGCGGCGGCAAGCGCAAAGGCGCCTTCGCCATCTACATCGAGCCCTGGCACGCCGACATCTTCGACTTCCTGGACCTGAAAAAGAACCACGGCAAGGAGGAAAACCGCGCCCGCGACCTGTTCTACGCCCTCTGGACTCCCGACCTGTTCATGAAGCGCGTCGAGGAAAACGGCGACTGGACCCTGATGTGCCCCAACGAGTGCCCCGGCCTCGGCGACACCTGGGGCCCCGAGTTTGAGAAGCTCTACGCCAAGTATGAGCGCGAAGGCCGCGGCCGCCGCACCGTGAAGGCCCAGGATCTGTGGTTTGCCATCCTGGAAAGCCAGACCGAGACGGGCACGCCCTACATGCTCTTCAAGGACGCCGCCAACAGCAAGAGCAACCAGCAGAACCTGGGCACCATCAAGTCGTCGAACCTGTGCACCGAGATTATGGAGTACACCGACGAGAACGAAATTGCGGTGTGCAACCTGGCCTCGCTGGCGCTGCCGCGCTTCCTCAAGGAAGAGGGTGGCCACCTGGTGTTCGACCACCAGAAGCTCTACGACGTCACTTACCACGCCACCAAGAACCTCAACAAGGTTATCGACATCAACTACTACCCCGTAGCGGAAGCCGAAACCTCCAACCGCCGCCACCGCCCCATCGGCCTCGGCGTGCAGGGCCTGGCCGATACGTTCATCGCCCTGCGCATGCCCTTCGAGAGCGACGAGGCCAGCGGCCTGAACAAGGACATCTTCGAAACCATCTACTTCGCGGCCATGACGGCCTCCAAGGACCTGGCCATCAAGGACGGGCCCTACGAAACCTTCCCCGGCTCGCCCCTGAGCCAGGGCAAGTTCCAGTTCGACCTCTGGGGCGTGCAGCCCGAGTCGGGCCGCTGGGACTGGGAAACGCTGCGCGCCGAGGTAGTCAAGCACGGGGCCCGCAACTCCCTGCTCGTAGCTCCCATGCCGACGGCCTCCACGGCCCAGATCCTGGGCAACAACGAGTCGTTTGAGCCCTACACCTCCAACATCTACGTGCGGCGCGTGCTCAGCGGCGAGTTTATGGTCGTGAACAAGCACCTGCTCAAGGACCTAGTGAAGCTCGGCATCTGGAACGAGCAGATGAAAAACGAAATCATTGCCGCCAACGGCTCGGTGCAGAACATTGACCGGATTCCCCAGCACATCAAGGACCTCTACAAGACGGTGTGGGAGATTTCGCAGCGCCGCATCATCGACATGTCGGCCGACCGGGGCGCCTACATCTGCCAGAGCCAGAGCCTGAACCTGCACGTGCTGAACGTGAACTTCGGCAAGCTCACCAGCATGCACTTCCACTCCTGGAAGAAGGGCCTCAAAACCGGCATGTACTACCTGCGCACCAAAGCCGCCGCCGACGCCATCAAGTTCACGGTGCAGAAGCAAGCCGCCGAAACCCTGGAGCCCCTCAACGTCTCGGCCCAGAACGCCTCCGACATGGCCTGCTCCCTGGATAACCCGGACGCCTGCGAGGCCTGCGGGTCGTAAGGTGTTGGATGGCTATAGTGTCGATTTTGGCAAAGTCAACTGGAACTGGTGTGGTAGTTACAGTATTCTACAGGAGGAAATAGAAGAGCTTCTTCTATTTCCTCCTCGTAGTGGACTTTATCCAAAGGCTGCTGGTGCCTACGAAGTTGTCGGATACACAAAACATCGGAAATTTCTTTCGGTTACCTTTACGTTACAAGACGACCATGTTGTCATTGAAGACGTAATTTTGCCGAGCTATGAAACCATCCAAGATGTCATCCTCCGCCAACTCGAAGCCGGCCTCTAATCTTTCGATGGCCGGTAAAACGGCAGATGATTACGAACGGGCCCGTATTAGCGGCCCGCTGACTAAGCAGGAGTTCTTAGCTCATTTGCGTAAAATCGGTCAGTTACCACCTGATGCCAACTGGCAGATAGCTTCGTAGGCTAACTAAACTTGAACAATCAAAGGCCCTAAGCATATAAATGCTTGGGGCTTTTTTTATTTGATTGCAAAGGCCGCGTCGCTGGAACAATGCTACCGGCGTGGGACCCTCGCGGCGGAGCCGCTCCCCACTGTCACTCGGCACAGCCGAGCGACAGTGGGGAGCACCTATTCGATCCTATTTTGTATTCCATGTTCACAAATCCTGACCAAAGCGCTTTTAGGAATGTGTCTGTTCGAGGCCGTGTTGCTTTTGGTATTTGCTGCCTGGAAAATGCCTTAACGGCACTGGGCATTCCACTTAGTGACTGGCAACTCGTATTAAGCCAGCTATGGAAGTACACGGAACAAGCCAGGCTAGACGATTGGCACGAGGTTACTGCCGAATACCTACCCGTGGCCGTGTTGGAATACATACCCTTTGAGAAGAAGGGTTGTGAGTACCTCACGCCGGAATTGGCTGCGGCTTTACAAAGCCTATACACCAAGGTACCCGCCTTTATGCACGAGCTACTGGCTGACATTTTTGAGACCGGAATTATTGAACTGTATGGCGGTCTGGTCAACGGCGGAGAGCAAAGTTTGAAGTATACATTACGCATAATCAACCTGATGCGCAATAAAAAACTACCCCTGCCGCCGTACGAGGCTTTCCAAAGAGTAGGGAGCGGTTGGGGCCATCCGTTTACCCGGCAATACCTACTCTTCTCGACGCCCCTTGGCTGAAAGTAGAATGTTTTATCTTTCCCTATTCCGGCCCCCGCAGTCGCGCGGCTGGGCCGAGTGACGATTATGATGACAGTCACCAGGCCGCTTCCGCGCCGGGGGTGGCGGTGGGGTCGGGGGCCTTTGACTTTATGCCTTTTCACACCCCGCCATTATGCTGACGGCCGAGTGCAGAAAAACGAGCCGAGGGGCGCGCTGCCCGTACTCACAGCACAGCTATATACGGTAGGCTACTACCTTAGCCGCTGCTACTGGTTCTGGTTGTAGAAAAGCCCGGAACCAGTCAATAATTCGGCACAATCTTACTCTAGGCTTGTAACTAAAAAAATGAGAATACCAACGGTAGTCGTCCTCGCATTGGTACTTGGTGGCGTGCTCTCCTGCGCGTCAGAAACGGAGAAACCCGCTAAACCCAGTAAAATGCCGATAGCGGGTACCTGGCAGCTCGTGAGCAGAACAGTTATTGAGAAGGGAGACACGGTGACCACCGCCAGCAACCCCAATGCCCCCTTTATCAAAATCATTAACGACAGCCACTTCGCCTTTTTACAGCACGATGTGAAAAAAGGCCAGGATTCGGCGGCCGTGTTCGTGGCCGGAGGCGGGCGGTACTCTCTTAAAGACAGTTTGTACAGTGAGCATTTAGAATATTGCAGCGCCCGAAACTGGGAAGACAGTGATTTTGCCTTCACCGTTACGCTGAAAAACGACTCGCTCACGCAAAGTGGCGTGGAAAAGGTAGAAAGCGCCGGCGTGAACCGAGTCAATATCGAGCGTTATGTACGAGTGAAGCCGTAACGGCTCACCGATGAGTTAAACTGCCCGAATGTTTCGCATGGGTTCAGGTAGCAGTGCTGCTTATGGGGCACCTAAGCTTCTTCAGCCGCCTTCGCGCCGGGAGTGGGGTTGGGGACCGTGGGGCCGGGCGCACTTTAGCTGCGGCAGAAGAACTTGCTACCTCTACCTCCACGCTATGAAAGTATTTGTCTTAGCCGGTGCCCTGCTGCTGGCCTTGCCCGGGGCCGCGCAAACCATAGAGCCAGGGAAAGTGCCGGCCCTGCTGCCATCGCCGGATGAAAAGGCCATTCTGACTTTTTTCAACGAGGTAGGGACATTCGCGCGGCAAGTGCTGGCGGAGCCCAGCGACACGGTGGCGCTCACGCTGCTCCTGCACGACCCGGAAGTGGCCCGCCTGAAACAGCGCAGCCAGCAACTAGAGCCCGTGATAGCCCGGTGGCGGCGCACGTTCGCCAATGCCCAGCAAGAAGAGGCCGCTTTTGCAGACTTCTTGCAGCACAGTGAATTGAAAACGTTGCTTACACTGGATATGGATGCCGCCGTCCAGGCCCGCCTAAAACGCAACCCCGACCTGAAGTCTGCGCTGGAGTCGGTACTTTATGACATCCTGATGTAACGAAGCAAGCTGCCTCCAGCCTGCTGGTCGTTAGGAGTATCACTAAGCCGCTGCCGCGCCGGGGGTAGCTGGGGTGGCGAGTAGCTCTGCAATCACTCAACGGTGCCAACTACTCCCGATTAGTGTGAGTTTGGCGCCGCGCAAGTCAGCCTCGCGCCAGCAACCTCTTCTTTCTTCTCCTTCCTACGCCACCCCCTGGCTTTCCAGCAAGGCCGTAATAGCGGCGGCTTCCGTTTCGAGGGCTTCGGCTTGCAGGCGGAGCAGGTGGTATTCGGCCGAGAGGCTGGGGCTAAACTGGCGGCCCCGGCGCTGCAGCCATTTGCGGATTGCGTCATCCAAGTCCTTGTCTACGGGGTCGTCGGGGGTGGGCATTTCGGCCAGGATGGCGGGCAGGGCCTGCTGCCAGCGGCTGGCGTACGGCCTGCGCCACCAGCGGCCGCAGCTGGTAGCGGAGCACCCGGGCTTTGAGCTGGCAGAACCGGCGCCGGGCCAGCAGCGGGTCGGGGGCCGGGGCAGTGGCCGTGGCGGGCAGCTCTTCGTCGCCGGCCTCGCCCAGCTGCGGGGGTGTCAACCGGTGAAATAGGGGCCGCAACCGCTCCCGCAGGGCAAAGCTCAGGTCGCGGCGGCCCGCCTCGATGTGGCCGATCATGGCTTTGCCCACGCCGAGCACCAGCGCCATGTCCTTCTGATTGAGGCCAAAGTAGCGGCGCACTGCGCCAAGGGTAGTGAGAGCAGAAATGAAGCGGTGGGCCATGAGCTGAATGTAGTAGACTTAATTTCTAAGATAGAAAATAAGTCTACCAAGTACGTAGACTTGTTCGTTGTTTTTTCCAGAAAGTCTACCGACCTCGTAGACTTTCTTAAGAAAATACTGAATAAATCTACCAGGTAGCAGACAGTGCAGCGCTGTACTCGCAGCTACTACCGCGAGGCCAACTTCCCCGACACTTTCGCGGCCAAGCTGCGGGAGTTCGGGTTTCAGAAGGAAAACTACAGCTAGGCCGGGGGTATTTATACATGAACAAGGCCCGCGCTCAGCTGAGCGCGGGCCTTGTTCATTATTTTGGGCCCACTTCGAATTACAAATATGGTAGCGCACTAGGCTAAATATGCCGTGCGCGGATACTGCACAGCGGGGTAATACAGCATTAAAACGCTATTGTCAGGATGAGTGAGGGACGTAAAAAAACATCATCATAAGTTATTGTAGAGCGTGGTTATTTATAAGTGTTAAGGTATATATTTGATTTAGTATTCACATTTACCTAATCTTATCATGAAAAACCCAAGTATCTGGGCCTTGCTAATTTGCCTGGCCATAATTCCTGCCTCTTTGTACGGGCAGTGCAAGCTGGACTACTCAAATTACGACGTAATTTTTGAGGACAACTTCGACACCTACACCACCATAGCGCAAGTGGGGGCGAAGTGGAAATTTGTAGATGAAGGCCAGCTAGAAGCGTCATCAAATGGTTGTGTACTTACTGCTCCCAACCCCTATCAAGGTATTGGGAACGAGTATTATAGCCCAAATCAGGTTTCGTTGCAACCAGGCGGTATCCTGCGGCTTAGCGCAGACAGGGTACCGGAATTCGACGATCCAACGGGGACGGTTGATCCATTCGACAAAATAATAACGAGGAAAATAGTCTACGTGTCGGGCAAGCTAGAGTCAAAACTGTACAAGGAAGCCGGAACCTGGAATTGCAACCCGGGCGGTGTTACCTATGGTATGTTTGAAATGCGCTGTAAGCTTCCTGCGGGCATTGAGGGTAATTGGCCCTCGTTTTGGCTGTTTTCCGGATCAACTGAAATTGATGTTTTTGATAATCTGAACCCGAATCCGGCACGCATGTTCCAGTCATCAGTACTGGACTGGAACAAAATAAACTGGGGTAGAAACCAAACCCCTCCCATTGATAATGTGCCAGGTGCCAGCTGCGGAACGCTGGCTATCAAGTCAAATTGGGACGATCTTTCCACCGGATTCAATACCTATACCGTCGTCTGGACACCTACTCGGGTTACTTTCTTTGTAAATGGCCGGGAACAGTATACGCTCGATGATAGTCGGGTGCAGACGTATGCTAATCCAGCAAAAATCCTTGTTAACCTAGCTATGGCCAAGTGGTCGACAGCCGCCCACGCCGAAATGGATATCGACTACATCAAGGTGTACAAGCCGCACGGGTACGTCTCCAATATTGCTAATCCTAGCGGGGGAAATACCGGCGACTACACCCTGCCCTACAAGACCAGCTCGGAGTACGTAAATCATAACGTGAGTGCTTCCGCTGCCAGCCTGCCCGGCGTGAATCCGGCTCCAGGATCTGTTGCAACCCACGCCATCGACCCGAGACAAGTGTTTTACCGGGGCACCGATGACCGAATGTACTACGCTTATAAAGGCCTGGACAACCAGTGGTCGATTATGGTAATGCCCGTGGCCTCGGCCAATGAGATGGTAAAGGGCGACGTGACCTTTAACCCTGCCACCGGTGCGTGGACGTATCGCGGCTATGACAATCTGGTGCAGTATTACGGCTACTGGAACGGCTGGTATCATAGCTACGCCGACTATACGCACACGGTAAAAGATGCGCCAGGTAGTCTTACTGCCGCTGCCAACGGCGACGTATTTTATATCGACCAGCAGAATAAGATCTGCCGCTTCGCCCAGGGAACCAATGCATACGAGCGGTTGCCATTCGACTATTCTAACCCGGCCAGCCTCGCCATGGGGGATATCAAGGTGGTGGCGGGCAACTCGTCAGTCATATACAAGGGGATGGATAACCGGTTGCAGCAATTCTGGCCCGACGGCAACCACTTCTATAACCACGCTTGGATTGACTACTACTGGAACACCCAGGCGTACACGGTCTCCTCTAAACCTTCTTCCATCACAGTTACAGACAACGGGAGAATCTTCTATATCGGTGTGGATGACCTGATACACCAGTTTGCCTACGTCAATGGTAACTGGACCAATATCCCGATAACCTACAACTACGGCAACCCGTCGCTGGGCTATCTGGATGCCGACAAGGCGAAAGGCGGCATTATATGGGATGCCACCCATAACCAGGTAATTTATGGTGCCTACGATGGGCGCTTACAGTACTTCCGCGAAAATGGCAGTTCGTGGTATCACCAATGGCTGGATGATTACTGGAATACCTACGACTTCCAGACTTTTCACAGTATCCCTCAAGAAGCTAACTACTATCCATCCTTCGCCATCAACAATACGGGAGCAGTGTTTTACTGCGACAAGGACAACCATCTGCGTTACTTCCGCTACGAGGCCTGTGAAACCCTCAATCCTGCGTGCTACGACTTTAATCTTGCCCACTCAACAACCCTACTACGGACTAGTGGCGTTGCTACCGCAGTAAAAAGCGATGCCAGGGCAACAAAGCTTGCCATATACCCAAATCCGGCACAAGAAGAGATTACAATAGAATTGCCGCAGGATCTGAGCCTGAGTACGGGTGTTAAGTTTGATTTATATTCGGCTGAAGGCAAACAGGTACGCTCAGGAACTATTGCTGCCAGCAAATTCAGAATTGACTTAGCAACGTTGCCACAAGGTATATACATGTTGAAGGTAGTCGTTGGTAAGCAGTCGTTTAACCAGAAAGTAGTGAAATACTAACCAAGTGTTTTGATACTTAGCAAGCAGCAGATCCGCAAGGTCCTGGCAGCCCTCATCCACCACATCAAAGCCAACTTCCCCGACACCTTCGCGGCTAAGCTGCGGGAGTTCGGGTTTCAGAAGGAAAGCTACGGCTAGGCTGGGGCAGGTGGTAAGGCCAGTAGTCCCGGCCGCCCTGGGAGTAAGCTTTAGCGCTGGATACTAACGTGATGCCGCCACCCGGCCCGCCCGTTTTCCGTATTAGGCAGCATGTCGGTTATGAAAATAGGCTTGCTGGTATTCGGGCTCGGCTTGGTCTTCGTCGTGGCGGTGTTTGTCTACGCGTTGCGGACGCGAGCGGCGGATGTCTCGGCCTACCCGGTTCTGGCGCCCTACCTGCACCACCCGCTGCCGACGGCTCGCCCCGCCACCCTGTTTCGCGTCACCAGCGGAATGTCTACCGCCCGCCCCATCGTGCTCGTAGACCAGGAGGACTGGCCCGGGGAGCGGGTCGCAGCTCTACCCGTGGGCACCCCCCTGACGTTCACGCGCTTTCTGCTGGTCAAGAACGCCGTGTCGGGCTTTACGCACGTGGTCGGGCTGGGGCAGGTGGAGCTCCCGACGGGTCGGGTAGAGTTTGAGTACCTGTGGGGAAACGTGGACGCTGCCGCTTTCAGGCCCGCCCGGGCCGCCCTGCCGCTTACTACCCCGGTGTGGAAGCCCCTGCCGTAAGGCGGGCCTTGCTGGCCGGCAGGGCCGCAACAAAAGCCGCCGGTGGGTTAGGTGCAGCGCCCATTCCCAGGGCTGCCGGGGATACTGCCCTTTGTTAAAACGACCAAGGCCCGCACTCAGCTGAGCGCGGGCCTTGGCTTTTAGCAGGTAGGCCAGGCGCGGGCTTACAGCGCTACTGCTGGTTGATTGGCTAGGATCTGTTGCGCGGCGGTAACGACGCTGGTGACGCCCGCGAACTGCTGCTGAGCTTTGCGCAGGCCCGTTGGGGTAGCCCACTGGGTGTTGACAAAGGTTTCAACCCGATTGATTTTAGCCACCAGTCGGGGGCCATCGGCTCGCCGGTGCTCGTCGGGGGTGAGGCCTGCGTACCAGGTTCGCCAGGCATCGAGTTGCGCCAGCATCCGCTCCTTCAGCTCGTAAGGCTGGTTGATGTGGCCCTTCCGCGCCCCCAGGCCGTAGCCGGCCCGCAGCGGGTTTTCGTTGCCCTCAATGTTGATGTACTCTTCCCGGTTGCCCAGGTAATCGTCCAGATCAGCAGCCGGACCGATGAACCCCGCCACGGAAATAGCCTGCTGAGTGGCCGTGCCGCGCTGAATGTGGGTGGCGTGGCCCAGCTCGTGACCCAGGGTGACAAACTGCGGCGCTACCAGTTCGTTGCGGCCCGTGCTCATCAGCCGGGACTCGTTTTCCTGGGTGGAGTCGGCAAAGTCGGCGGGCATGGTCACCTTCACCGCGCCCCCGGCCCCAAACTGGTAGTAGCGGCTGCTCGCGTCATCTACCAGGCGCACGCCGAGCTGCCCATCCGGCGGGTTGTGGTTGAGCCGGTTTACTGCTTGCAGCCGCTCCGCCTTCGAGCGACCCGTCAGCACCACGTCGGGGTAGTGCGCCAGCTGGTCAGCGGCGGGGGCGTCAGCCAGCTCCACCAGATTGTCGCGGCCGTCGTTGTCGGTTGGGCTGGCGGCGAAGCTCTTGCCGCGGTCGTCGGCGTGAAAGAACGGCTCGATAACGACCTGGTGAGCACCGGCGTTGATGGTGCGTACCAGGCCCCGGCCAAACTCACTTTCGAGCAGGCGCGAAAACTCCACCAGCACTTTCTGCTGGAAGCCCGCGTGGACGCGCTCCGTGTCGGTGCCGGCGTCTTCGGTCTGCGTGATGCGGATGTTGCCCGCGTTGCCCGCAATCAGGTTGCGCCAGATGCCCCGGATCTCCTGCTGCATCTCGGCCGTCAGCGTCTCGAAGCCAGCAATGGGCAAGGCCCCGGCATCCTGGTTCTGGTCCTGGTCGACCAGCACGGAGCGGTCGACTACCCGCTGCCGCTCGGCCCGCACGGCGTTCATGAGCTGCTGCACGGGGGCCGCGGCCGGGGTGGCATTCAGATCGGGCGCCGGGTGGGCCGCGAACCAGTCGTACACGGCCCGCTCCACGGCGGCCAGCCGGGCAATGCGGGTGGTGAGGGTGGTGTGGTCGTCGAGGGTGTTGTAGTCGGCGGCCAGATCACGCAGCGCCGGGTCCAGGCCGGGCTGGGCGTGGTCGATCTGGCGCTGCACGGGGGCGGCGGCCGTGGGAGTACTGGCCCGGATTAGCGGTTGGGGAAACTGGCTGCGCAGCTGCCGCACCCGCGGGCTGTCGTCTATCTGCCGCTGCAAGGCCTGCTGCGCCTGTGCTTCGGGCCGCTGGCTGAGCAGCGGCGGGCGGGCCGGGCCGCGGCTGGGCTCGGCCAGGGTGCTTACGTCACTGTCGGCGGCCGTTTCATCGTGCGTAAGCATAGACGGAAGCTAGGTTTGGGCTTTCAACTTACTGAAATAAAGCTGTATTCCTACCCCACGCCGCCTAGTGGCGGCTAGTGTTCCCAGCAGGCGGGCCGTGCACAGCTCCCGCTGAGCAATTGGGGTTTGGGCTGGGTAGGCATTAACGGACGCTACAGCAGATTCGCGAACGGGGTGTCCGGCTCCGTTCGCTCCGGTCCGCTGACTTTTTCCGCCGTCGAATCGGGTACGCCATTCTCGTAATGGCTATAAAAACAAAGCAGGCCCGCGTCACGGACGCGGGCCTGCTTTGTGAGAAGACCGGGCTAGTTGCCTACAGTCACCGTGTTGCTGTTGGCATCGTACATGCCGCTGGTCCAGGTCGCTAGGCCGTTGTGCACGTAGTTGATGCTGAAAGGGTAGACGTAGTTGCAGCCCTCAGTACCGACGATGACCTGGATTTGCGTCCAGCCCCGGTCCCGGGCGTAGAGGGTGGCTTGCCGCACTAGCCGCGCGCTGGTGCCGGAGTCGGGGGCCCCGCAGGGGACGTCACCGCCACCGCCGTTGTCGCCGTCATCGGGTGGGCAGGTTTCGCAGGGTACGTTGTTGGCCGACTGCTGGGTGGCGGCGGGCCGGACCTCTTCGTGGGACTTGGAGCAGCTGCTTAGCAGCCCGAAACCCAGCGCGAAGGTCGCCTGGATAAGCATTGACTTTTTCATTATACGGGGGATAAGTGAAGTGGAAAGATGCCCAAAGGACACTCTCTTTCGCCCCCGTCGCAAGGCCAAAGTTGGTCATTGCGTGACATGCGGCCAGCCAGGTATTCATATTGTGCGGAGCCCGGAGAAAAAATTATGGCCTATTGAGCATTAGGCCATTGCGGGCCATTAGAACTACTTTTTCTGGTCGTTCAGGGTCCAGTCGTAGGGGTAAAAGCTGACGGCAAACGTTGGGGGTACCGCGTTGCTGGCCCGGAAGGCGTTGATATAGGCCATGTCGGCCTGGATGCTGGTGCCGAAATCGGTTTTGTACCACTGAAATATCTCCGGCAGCTCCACGCTCCGGCCGGCGGCGTCGATGCGCACGAAGGCCGGGTCCTGCAGCATCAGGCAAGTCTGGGCGTCGAGCTGGGCGGAGATATCCTGGCTGGTGTAGGCCAGGCGGCTCAGGCGGGGGCAGCTGGCCGTGCCGCACACCAGGGCGAAGTTCAGGCGCGGGTCGTTGTGCAGGCGGCGCAGCTTGCCGTGCTCCAGCTCGTCGAGGGTGAGCTGCTCGCCGGCCACGGTCAGCCGGTTCTTGTTGAAGAAGCCGGGCATGTCGAGCACCGACGTCAGCGGGTAGTGGGCCACCACTGAGCCGATAACCAGCACGTTGTAGGAGTTCAGGTAAAACGCGAACTGCTCGTCGGCCGAGGCCTTGGCTGCCTCAAAGTCCGCAATGTCGCGCAGCAGGGCGTTGAGCGGGCGCGGATTACGCTGCAGGGCCGCGTAGTTTACCGCCCCCGCCTCATCAACAAACTTTTGCAGGAAATCGGTAGTGGTGGCCGCGAGCTTCTGCGGCGTCAGGGACCGGGCACGTACCAGGGCCGGAAAAGCCAGCAGGCTAAGGACGAGGGCCAGCCGCAGCCACTGGAGCGAAGACGAGTAGGCGTGTTTCATGCAAGAGGCAGTTGAGGGGAGGGTTGTAGGCTGCGGAGCTTACAACTTCCCTACCGCGGACCCTTGCCGAAAACTTGCGTTTGACGGTCAGTAGCTTATCTGTATCGCAGGAGTGGAATATTGTGTCAACATGGGATTTTCATTCCCGATGTGGGAAACAACCTTTAATGCTCGGATAACCCTTCCCGGCAACGCCGGACGGCTCGCGCCTCGCCGGCTGCCCGGCGGCTACGCGCCGGAGTCCGGGGAACCAGGCTGCTGCAGGAGCCAGCGCACGGCCGCCGCATCCGTATCGAAGGAGCGGTAGGTGAGGGGTACGCCCTGCACGTGGGTGGTGATGTAGGCCGTGGCCAGGCGCACCATTACGTTGGGCGAGATGAGCACGGCCCCGTGGCGGTAGCCACTCTCGCGCACGGCCTGCGGCAGCCACTGCTGCGCCACCCAGGCCTGCTCCTGCGGGGAAAACGGCTGCATCTGGCGCTGGTCAATCAGGATGCGGCTCCACTGGTGTTGCCGCAGGGCCCGAGCCATATGGGTAAACAGGGCCTGGGCATCGTGCGGGCCGCGCGGTGAGTTGCTCCACACGGCCCGCAGAAACCCCGCCGGCTCGGCCAGCAGCCGGCCGGCGGGGTTTTCGAAGTAAAAGGTCGGTACGGCGGTGCTCCTCATGCCCGGCAAAGATACTGCGCAATACCCGGCCGGCTGCTGGAAAAAAGTGAGTTCAAGGAAAGCTTAATCGGGCAGCTGGCTGATGTCGCGGGGCTCGAGGCGGGGCTGGGCGTTCATGGCGTGGCGATACTGCGACGACGACTCGTAGGCCTTGAGCCGGGCGCGGTTGATGGAGCCCAGCGGCTGGTGCTCGGGCAGGCAGTGAAACGGGTTGAACGACAGTACGTCATCGGCGAAAACCCGGCGGGCGGGGCTGTAGGCGTCCTGGGCCGGAATCACGATTTTGCCGATGGGCTGGTAGGGGCTCTGCTCGGCGGGCCACTCCACGGAAGCGTCTTCCACGGGCATGGTTTGCAAGTCGGTGCTGAGCTGGGCGCGCAGCTCGTACTCGGCGCCCTGGGTTTTGAAGAAATCCACGACCAGGTCGCGCCAGGTGCTGTCTTCCTGCACGTCGATTTCCTGGCCGGTCAGGGCCTTCACGTTGTCCGACAGCGGGGCGGCGCTGAGCTTGGCCACGTAGTCGCCGTAGCGGATGGCGCCCAGCGTGTGGTAGGTTTCGCCCAGCAGGTGGTAGTTCTGGTCGCCGGGGCCGATGGGATTGATGTTGGGGTGAATGCCCACTGTCCCCAGGGCCTTGGTGGCCACCCGGGCCGCCGTCGACATGGCCTGCTGGAAGCCCTCGGGGGTGTGGGCCAGCGCCTCCAGCTTGAGCTGCATGTCGTGGTAGCTCTTGATGTCGCCGGTGGGAATGATGGTATCGTTGACCATCAGAAAGTCCTGGGTGACTTCGTCCTGCTTTTCAGCCAGGAATTTCGCGCCCGGCACCCCGATGAGCTTCACCGCCATGCCCTTGTTGGTCGACTGCTTATCGGTGCCAATGGCGCCCGGCGCCGACGACAGCCGGATGATAACCGGGTAAGTGCGGGCCTCTTTGAACACGCCCTGGGCCAGGTGGGCCGGCAGGTTGGGGTAGATATGCAGCTCCCCGCGCAGCACGCCGTGGCTTTTGGCGTGGGCGTCGCGGATAGCGTGGCGGTGCTTCTCGAACATGTAGCGGTTCAGCCGGCTCATCGACTCGACCGTTTCGTCGGTGAGCTGCTGCTCATCGGGCTGGATTTCTTCGACGCCGTCGGCGTAGCGGACGTAATTCTGGGGAGCAGCAGTGGACATAGGCAAGGAGGGGGAAAAGAGCAGTAATAGGTTCAGCTACCAGATACGGCCGTTTTTTCCGTTCGGTTTGCCACGCCGCAGTGGCGGTTGAGTCTATAGGTAGCCATCCAGACTACTGCGGCCAAAGTGACTTTGGCCGCCCGGATTTTTGCTTGCCACGGCCTGGGTCCACCCAGCTGTCCTACCCAGCGGCGGCTCCGCCCGGCTAGTGGTGGTCTTTCGTAGCTTAGCCTCCGGGGCGCGGTTACATTCAGGCCCGCCTTCACTTATGCAACCTTCCGGAAAGAAACCCGCGGCTCCTTCGCCGGCTTTGCTGGCCTGGTACAACGCCGTGCCGAACGTGTTCTGGTCGGTGCTGAGCCTGGGACCCATCAGCGTGTTTTGCTACCAGCACATGGCGCGGCCGTGGCTGTACGGGCTGCTGGCCCTGAGCGTGGTCGGGTACGTGCTGCCGGTGGCGGGGCTGCGGTGGCTGCAGCTCAGCGCGAGGCCGGCGGCCTACCGGCGGCTGGGCGTGCCTGTGGTCAACCGCTTCACCCAGCACGGTGCCATCATCAACGGGCTGCTGCGGCGCCGCTACCCCGGGTACCGGCACGTGCGCACCCGCGTTTCGGTAGCGGCGCTGGTGCGCACCACCTACCAGCAGGAGCGGTTTCACCTGGGGCTGGGCCTGTTTTTCCTGCCGACCAGCCTCTACGCGGCCGCGCACGGCTACTGGGGCTGGGCGCTATTGCTGCTGCTGACCAACGTGGTGTACAACCTCTACCCAATCTGGCTGCAGCAGTATATTCGGGTCCGCCTGGGGCCCGCCGTCGCCGGGCCGCAAACTGAACTAGCCTAAGCCAAACCAAACTTCCCATGCTCACCATCCAACTTACGCCCTTTCCAACCCTGCGCACTGCCCGGCTTACCTTGCGGCAACTCACCACGGCCGATACCGAAGCCATGTACTTTTTCCGCTCCGACGCGGACTTTCTGCGCTACATCAACCGGGAGCCGGAGCCGGAATTAGCCCAGACCCAGGCGCACCTGCGCCAGTTGGCTGAGCTGCACGCGCGCGACGAGGGCATCGTGTGGGGCCTGAGCCCAATGGGCGAGGAAACGCTGCTGGGCACCATCTGCCTGTGGAACCTGCAGCTCAACAACCAGCGGGCCGAAATCGGCTACGGCCTGCATCCGGCCTACGAGCGGCAGGGCTTCATGACCGAAGCCCTGGCCGAAGTGGTGCGCTTTGCCTTCGCGGAGCTGGGTTTGCACAGCCTCGAAGCCCAACTGGACCCCGCCAACACGGCTTCGGTCCGGCTGCTGGAAAAGCACGGGTTCCGGCGGGAAGCCTACTTCCGCGAAAACCACTTTTTCCGGGGGCAGTTTCTGGATGGCGCCGTGTACTCGCTGCTGGCACCCGACTGGCGCAGCCGGTAGACAGATGAGCCTTCGAATGCCGCTGGCTGCTTTACTCCGGGCGGCGGGCTTGCTTTTGAGTGTAAACCACGACCAACCGCACCCGGCCCCACCATATGCTTAGTCTAACACCGGCCAACCCCCGCCGTATACGCCTGCTATGATTCCACTGATCTTCCGTACGCCCCGCCTCACGCTCATTGCCGCTAGCCGGGCGCTGCTGATTGCCGAGCTGCAAAAGCCCCAGTACTTCCCCGTGCTGCTGGGTGCCGCCCTGCCGTCCGACTGGCCGCCAGGCGAATACGACCGGGCCGCGGGGGAATTTTTCCTGGAGCAACTCACCGCCGGCGGGCGCGACGCGGCCGGCTGGTACGGCTGGTACGCCATCCGTAAGGTCACGGACGATACGCCGGCCACCCTCATTGGGGCGGGGGGCTTTCTGGGGCCGCCCGACGCGGCAGGCACCGCCGAAATCGGCTATTCCGTTTCGGCCGACTGGCGCGGGCAGGGGCTGGGCACCGAGCTGGTGGCCGGCCTGGTGGAGCACGCGGCTCAGACGGGCATGGTGCGTCACCTCGTGGCCCACACCCAGCCCGACAATGCCGCCTCCCGGCAGGTGCTGCTGCGCAATGCCTTCCTACTCACCGGCCCCGCTCCCGATGGTCGCCTGCGCTTCGAGCGGGCTGTGGAGCCAGCCTTGCCCGACCCGGAAAAGTAACACTGCCCCCGCGGGCCTGCCCCGGCTCCGCTGCTTTCTGGGCGTCCTCCCTTTTTCAGTGTTCCTGACGGTCGTCCGGGGCTACTGGAGCGGGGAGGACGCCGTTGCGTAAAGCCCGGCGCAAAGAAAAATTCCCGGCATACTTATACTGCGCTGGATTTTTGTCCGGCCAAGCTTTATCTTAGCCGGACCGATTCTCCGCCAAGGCCACTGCCGCTGGCTCCCCGCCTCCCTATTGCGACTATTGCCCCGCCATCAACGACCTGCTAAAGCCGTTGGGCCCGCCACGTAATGCCCTTACTTCGCGCTTCGCGTTGGTCGGTTCTTCTGGTTTTACAACGGTTTTCCCTTTGGTATGGGCGGAGCCTTGCCCGTTGTTTTTCCACCACCACCCCATCCATTTTCATGAAACCACTTCTACTCTGCTGGCTGCTACTGTGCGCCGCCGCCGGCTTCGCCCAAAGCAAGGAAATCGTAGTGGCGCAGGACGGCAGCGGCACCTACCGCACCGTGCAGGCCGCCCTCGACGCCGTGCCCAAAAACAACCGCACGCTCATCACCATCCTGATTCGCAAAGGCACCTATAAGGAAAAGCTGAACCTGGGCAAGAAGCAGAACTTCGTGAAGCTGGTGGGGGAAGACCAGAACGAAACTGTGCTGGTGTACGACGACTACAACGGCCGTAAAACTGAGAGCGGGGAGCCGCTGGGCACTTCTGAAGCGGCCAGCTTCCGGGTGTTTGCCAACGACTTCTCGGCCGAAAACCTCACCTTCCAGAACTCGGCGGGCCTGCAGGGACAGGCCCCGGCCATGTGGGTCTACGGCGACAAAGCCCGGTTTCGCAACTGCCGCTTTCTGGGCTTCCGCGACACGCTCTACGTGTACGGCTACGGCAGCCGGCAGTACTACAGCAACTGCTACATCGAAGGCACCACCGACTTTATCCTCGGCGCCGCTACGGCCTGGTTCGAAGACTGCACCCTGTTCTGTAAGCCCGGCGGCACCTGCATCACCGCCGCCTCCACCCCCGACAGCATCAGCTACGGCTACGTGTTTCAGCGCTGCAAAATAACCGGCGACGCGCCCGCCAACTCTTACTTCCTGGGCCGCCCGTGGAAACCCTACGCCAAAACGGTGCTGCTCAACTGCGAGCTGGCTAACCTCGTGCAGCCCAAGGGCTGGGACCACTGGGGCAAGGAAAGCAACAAGCAGGAGTCATTCTTTGCCGAGTACAAATCGAAAGGGCCGGGGGCTGCGCCCAAGGGCCGTACCACCTGGTCGCGGCAGCTCAGTGCCGCCCAGGCCGCGCTCTACACTCCCGAAGCCGCCCTGCGCGGCTGGAATCCGGAGCAGGAGTAAGCTCTCTGGCACCCCAAAGAAAAGCCGCTTCCAGTCCAGGAAGCGGCTTTTCTTTGGGGTCTTAAACCGAGCAGCGCCGGTCCGGCGCTACGGCTTCTTCTTCGGGGCCGGCTGCGAAGACATGGTGGAGGTGTTGGCCGCCGGCTTTTTGAGGGGGCGGTTTTCGTAGTCGGTGGTCACCTTGTCGTCGGGGGCGCCGGTCATGCCGGGCGCCACGTACTCGCCCTGGCCGTCAGAGGTGGGCTTGGCAGCCGGAGCCGGCCGCGGCTTGGTAGGCATGGCTCTGGGCTTGGCCGGAGCAGGTTTTTTGCCGGTCTGGGCGTGGGCGGCGCTGCCTGCGCCGGCGGCCAGCAGCAGGGCAAGGGTCAGAAGACGAAGCATGGGCGAAGGGATAAGATGAAGAGAATCAAGCTACTGGATAAAGCCCGGCCGGATCAGGTTTTCGAACGTGAAAATCTCGTCCCATTTTTCCTGGGTCAGCAAGCCGCGCTCGGTCACGGCGATGTCGTGCACGGACTTACCGGTTTTGAGGGCTTCCTTGGCAATGTCGGCGCTGGCCTCGTAGCCCAGCACCGGGTTGAGCTGCGTGACGATGCCGATGCTGTTGCGCACCAGGCTTTCGGCGTGCTCTACGTTGGCCGTGATACCCACCACGCACTTCTCGCGCAGGGTGCGGCAGGCGTTGGTCATGTACGAAATGGAGGTGAACAGGGCGAAGGATATCACCGGCTCCATCACGTTGAGCTGCAGCTGCCCGGCCTCGGCGGCCATCGTCACGGTCAGGTCGGCGCCAATAACGTAAAACGCGGTCTGGTTGACCACCTCCGGCACCACCGGATTCACCTTGCCCGGCATGATGCTGGAGCCCGGCTGCAGCGGCGGCAGGTTGATTTCGTTGATGCCGCACCGCGGCCCCGACGAGAGCAGCCGCAGGTCGTTGCAGATCTTGGAGAGCTTCACCGCCGTGCGCTTCAGCACCCCGGAAAGCTGCACGTAAGCCCCCGTATCATACGTCGCCTCAATCAGGTCGCCGGCCAGGCTCAGATCGAGGCCCGTGACGGTGCGCAGGTGCTCGGTGACCAGCTCGGCGTAGCCCGCCGGGGCGTTGACGCGGGTGCCGATGGCGGTGGCGCCCATGTTGATTTCGCTGATCAGACCACGGCTGTCGGTGATGCGCAGCAGCTCCTCGCGCAGGTTGGTGGCAAAGGCCCGGAATTCGTCGCCCATGCTCATCGGCACGGCGTCCTGGAGCTGGGTGCGGCCCATTTTCAGCACGTTGCGAAACTCCACGCCCTTGTCGGCGAAGGCGTCGGCGAGGTCGGCCAGGGTCTGGCTGTAGCCCACCAGCTTGTTGCTCAAGGCAATGCGGAAGGCCGTGGGGTAGGCGTCGTTGGTGCTCTGGGAGCAGTTGACGTGGTTGTTGGGGTGGCAGAACTCGTACTGGCCCTTCTGCTTGCCCATCAGCTCCAGGGCCACATTGGCAATAACCTCGTTGGCGTTCATATTGACGGAAGTGCCCGCGCCACCCTGGATCATGTCAGTCAGAAACTCGTTGTCGAGCGCGCCGCTGATTACCTGGTCGCAGGCCTGGATAATGAAGCCGGCAATGGTCGGGTCGAGGACGCCCAGGTCGCGGTTGGCCATGGCGGCGGCCTTTTTCACGTAGGCCAGGGCCTGCACAAACAGCGGCTCCGACTTGATGGGAATACCGGTGATGCTGAAGTTTTCCAGCGCGCGCAGCGTCTGGATGCCGTAGTAGACCTGTTCGGGAATGGCGCGCTCCCCCAAAAAGTCGTGTTCGAGCCGGGATGGAATCATAGAAAGCAGTGCGGAAAAAAGGGTGGAATTTCTTGTACGGAAAACCCGACGGTACGACGGCAAACGCCGACCCGCGCCGGAGCCCGGGCCGCTAGGTTTCGCTCCGGCCAAACCATTGGGGCCGGCGAAAGTAGCGGGATTTATTCCCGGAAGTACACCGTAAACGTGGCGCCCTGGCCGGGCTGGCTTTGCACGGTGATGCGGCCGTCGGCGTTTTCGAGCATCTTCTTGACCATGTAGAGGCCGATTCCGGAGCCTTCTACGTGGTCGTGGAAGCGCTGAAACATGCCGAAGAGCTTCGGGGTGCTGGCCGCGTCGAGGCCCAGGCCGTTGTCCTGCACCTCCAGCGCCACGAAGCCAGCCTCGCGCCGGGTGCTGACGCGCACCCGCGGCGGCCGGCCGGGGGCGCAGTACTTCAGGGCATTGCTGAGCAGGTTATAGACCACGCTGCGCAGGTTTTTCTCGGCGAAGAAAACGGTCGTATCGGGTGCTACCCGCAGGTCCAGCTCGGCGTGGCAGCTCTGAATCGAGGGCTCCAAGTCCAGGCGCACGTCCTCGATAACAGTGGCCAGGTTGACGGCTTCTAGGGGCTGGCCGTGCTCCTTCTGCAGCTTCGATACCTCGGTGAGGTGGCCGATGGTTTTCTTGAAGCGGTTTATCGAGTCCTGCATCAAGGCCAGAATAGTCGCCACGTCCTCGCCAGCCAGGCTGGCCGCGGGCAGCTCCGTGAGCAGGGCATCGAGCAGGCCCTCGATGTTGCTGATGGGCGCCTTCAGGTCGTGGGAAGCGGTGTAGATGAAGTTGTCGAGGTCAACGTTGGCACGGGTGAGCTGCTCGTTGTTGTGGCGCAGCTGGCTCTGGGCCTGGTCGATACGCTCCAGAGCTAGCTTGTGCTCGTGGATATCGGTGTAGGTGCCAATCCACTGGATGACGACGCCCTGCTCGTTGTGGGAGGGCAGGGCGCGGCCCAACATCCAGCGGTACTCGCCGGCCTGGTTGCGGAGGCGGCATTCCACCTCGAAAGGGGTCTGGGTACGTAGACTCTGCTGCCAGCGCGCCCCTGCCCCCGCCAGATCAGCGGGGTGAATGTAATGGTGGAAACTCGGCGCATCAGCCTGCCCGGAAGTGGCCGACCCGGTGTAGTCAAACCAGCGGCCGTTGAGGTAGGTGTTTTCGCCCTGGGGGTTGGCAGTCCAGGCAATCTGCGGAATGCCTTCGAGCAACCGACTGGCTTCGGCGGCGGCCCGTTCCCCGGCCAGCCGGGCGGCGGCCTGGGTTTTAAGCTCCTCGTTTTTGCGGCTGATTACCGCGTTCTGCTCGGCCACCAGGGCCTGAATGCTGTGAATCTCGCGCTGGGCCGAAATGTCGGTAACGATGACGGCCAGCACCGGCGTGTCGTGGAAGGCCAGCGCATTCATGGACACCGCAAACGGCACCAGCGCCCCGGTCTGGGTTTGTAGCGGCAGCTCGCCCTTGGCCTTGCTCGCCCAGCCGCTTTGCACCAGCCGCTGCCAGTAATCCTGAAAGTTGAGCGGCACAAAGGCGTCGAACTCACCGCCGATAATCTCTTCCAGCGCCCGGCCCAGCAGACCCGCCAGGCAGGCGTTGCAGTACAGGATGGTGCCGTCGGCGGTGAGCAGCAGCGCGCCCTCGTTCATCTGCTCGATCAGGGTGCGGTAGCCCTGGTCGGCACCCTGCAGCGTGAAGATGCGCGGCCCCTCGGGGCTCTGCACGGCCAGCGCGTCTACGGCCCCCGTGCGAATGGCGTGGATCAGGTCTTCCGCTTCCTGCAACTGGTAGCGGAGCTCCTCATTGTCGCGGGCCAGCTCGGCGGCGCTACGGGCGGCGGGTTCACTCATGGCGGGGGCGCGGCTTAAATAATTCCCAGGGCCTTGAGCACTCGCTCCCGGTCCGACAGGTCGCCGACCAGCCGGCGCACCAGGCCGGGGCTTTTCTTGATGAGCGTAGGCACGCCGATGAGCTGCTCGCGCTGGGCCATTTCGGGCTGCTGGTAGATGTCGACGATGAGCAGCTCATAGCGGCCCTTCAAATGCAGCTCACAGATTTCCTTGATGTTGCGCACCGCCCGCGTCGAATTTGGCGTGGCCCCCGTGATGAACAGGTGTAGCACGTACTCGGGTTCGGCCGCCGCCCCGCTTGCTTCTGAGTCCGAAAATTCTTCCATCCGCGGGCTTATTTACTGGAGTGCGGGCGCACATCGAGCCCCACCAGCACCCGCTCCTCGTTGGACAGGTCGCCGATAATCTTGCGGATGGGCTCGGGTACTTTGCGTACCAGCGTTGGGATGGCCAGGATCTGGTCGCCCTCGGCCAGCTGGGGGTTTACCAGCAAGTCGATGACTTCCAGAACGTAGCGGCCTTTGAGATGCTGCTCGCAGTACCGCCTCAGGTTGGCCAGGGCCGTCACCGATTTGGGGGTTTGTCCGGCCACGTACAGGCGCAGTTCCCAGGTTTCTTCTTCCATTGCAATAATAGGCTGTAGGGCAGATGCCGGCGGCAGGATGGTATACGGACCGCGGCAGCTAGTCAGCCGAAGTGGTGGGAAGGTGAGGTGGCGTGGCAATGCGCTGCTTGCCCGCCGTCAGGCTCTGCTGCCGGCTTTGCTCGTCGGTGCTGATCTGGCGCAGCTCTTCCTCCACCGACTCAAACTCGGTGCGCAGGTTGGCGATGTTGGCTTCCAGCATCCGGCGGCGCCGCTCCAGCTCCCGGTCGCGCCGCTCGATTTCCTGCTGCGCGGCCAGGGTCTGGGCCTGCTCCTGCAGTTGCTGGGTGAGCCGGCTGGCTCCCGTCACGATACCCGTCGGCCCGATAACCACGTCCAGCAGCTCGATGCCCCGGCTGGTGACGACGAACTCGCGCACCTGGTTGGAGTGGGCCATGCCCCGGGCTTTCAGGATGCTGATGCCGCGGTTCCGCTCCCCGATGCCTTCCAGGTCCCGCACGCTGATCCAGACGTCGACCAGCGACGAGACGCCTTCCTCGGTCATCTCGTTCTGGTTGGTGCGGGTGTTGATGAGGGCCGTAAACAAAGCCGTAATGCCGTTGACCTTCAGGAAGTCGATCAGGCGGGTGAGCATGCTGCGCACCTCGTTGATGTTGCCGACGGTAATCAGGTTGCTGATCGGGTCGATAATCACCGCGTCGGGCCGGAACTCGCCCACCATCTTATGAATGGTGACCAGGTGGCGCTCCAGGCCGCTGATGGTGGGCCGGGAGGCTTCAATGTGGAGCAGGCCCTGCTCCACGAAAGGTGCCAAGTCCATGCCCACGGAGCGCATGTTGCGGATCAGCTGCTTGGGTGACTCTTCGAAGGCGAAAAGCAGGCAGCGCCCACCCCGGCGGCAGATTTCCTGGGCGAAGGCGGCCCCGAGCGTGGTTTTGGCCGTGCCGGCCGTGCCCGTTACCAGCACGCTGCTGCCCTTGTAGAAACCCCGCAGCCCGAACATCTCGTCGAGCCCCGGAATGCCCGACGACACCATCTGGTCGGATACCTCGTGGTTGAGCTGCAACGACGTGACGGGCAGCACGGCAATGCCGTCTTCACTGATCAGGTACGGGTACTCGTTGGTGCCGTGGGTGCTGCCGCGGTACTTCACGATGCGCAGCCGCCGGGTCGTAATCTGGTCGATAACACGGTTGTCGAGCAGAATTACGCAGTCGGATACGTACTCTTCCAAGCCCTGGCGGGTGAGCGTGCCGTCGCCCCGCTCGGCGGTAATGACGGTCGTGACGCCCTTGTCTTTAAGCCAACGAAACAGCCGCCGGATTTCGGAGCGCAGCACGGCCTGGTTGGGGAAGCCCGAAAACAGCGCCTCGATGGTGTCGAGCACCACGCGCTTGGCCCCGATGGAGTCGATGGCGTAGCCCAAGCGGATGAACAAGCCTTCGAGGTCGTACTCGCCGGTTTCCTCGATTTCGGAGCGGTCCACATGCACGTGGTCGACTTTGAGCAGCTTCTGAGCCTGCAGCGCGGGCAGGTCGAAGCCCAGGGAGGCCACGTTAGCAGCCAGCTCCTCGGCCGTTTCCTCGAAGGCCATGAACACGCCCGGCTCGTGAAAGTCCTGCACGCCCCGCACCAGAAACTCCATGGCCAGCAGGGTTTTACCGCAGCCGGCGCTGCCGCACACCAGCGTGGGCCGGCCCAGGGGCAGGCCGCCTTCCGTTATTTCATCAAGCCCCTCGATACCCGTGGGGGCCTTGGGCAACTGGGGCAGGAGGGGGGCGGCGGCCGAATGTTCTTCCATACTACAAGCTCATGAGTGAACAAAGCTAAACCGTTTCCCGGACTACCAACCGGAATTAGTAGTACCACTGTCTTACCGCTATTCCGCCGCCAGAGTTGAGCAATAGGGTAAGCTGAACATTAGGCGTACAAACTGTTGAGCCAAGAAAAAAGCCCCTGGTGCTATACCAGGGGCTTTCAACAATGGAGCAGGCCTTAAGCGGCCGGCGGTACCTAGGCGCGGGGGCGGCGCAGCTTGCGCAGGCCATAGGCGGCACCGGCGGCCAGCAGTAGGGATGCGCCGCCGTCCAGGGGCACTTCCGTAGTAGCGCCGGGCCGGGGGCCACCCACACCGGGGCCTTGGGCCTGCGTCGCGGCGCTGCTGGCCAGCAGCAGGGCGGCCGCGAAGAGGGGAATAAATAACTGTTTCATGTTGGGGCTGAAAGATGAGCGGAAAGGATCCTGGTCCGGATCCGCCCGGCGGCGCAGGGCCACCGGGCGGGCGGAAGGTTCGCGTTAGTTAACCACCACTTGCTTGGTGACAGTGGTTTCGCCGGCTTTGATGCGCAGCATGTACACGCCCAGCGGCAGCTCCTGCACGTCGATGACGGCCTGGGCACCCGCGGCGGGCAGGGCCAGCGTGCGTTGCTGCACGGGCTGACCCAGCACGTTATAGAGCACCAGACGCGCTTCCGACGCCCCGCTCACGGCAGGCACGAGCAGCGTAAACTGCTTGTGGGCCGGGTTGGGGTACAGGCTCACGCTGGCGGCGGTGAAGCCGGCCTTGGTGGCCGTCGGGCGCATTGGACCGAAGTTCAGCGTGAAGCGGCCGGTAATCAGGGCCGCGTTGGAGGCCGAGAAGGAGTAGCTGCTTTGCTGCTTCAGGTTCACGTTCTGACCCGTTACCGCGTCGTGCAGGTACACATCCGTCGTGCCCAGGTTGTCGAGACTAGCAGCCGTCAGCGAGTAGGTGCCCGTGGTGGGTACTCCTACGGCCAGCGGCACTACCGTCGGCGCATTCTGCGGGGGCAGGCCATTCACGGCCAGGCGCAGACCAACGGCTTCGCTGCTCAGGTTCAGGCCCGTGGTGTTGGCCAGTTTCTCGGCGTCGTAGTGCACGTCGAAGCCGGAAGTAGCGCCCTGCTCAAAGTACACGTAGGTCGGCTCGTGCGTGCCCTGGGCCGAAACCAGATCCAGCTGCACCAGGGGCCGAGTGTCGGCCGTAGTACGGTTGAACGTTGGGTTGTTATAGGTCGTCGAGCGCCAGGCGTTCTGGAAGCTGAAGCTAGCCACCGGCTGGCTCACGCGCAGGAAGAAGCCCTGCATGCTCGGTACCAGCCCGCTGGGCAGGCTGCCGAAGCCGTTCTGATAGAACTGGTAGGTACCGTCGTACTGGTCCTGCGACTTATAAACGTAGATGGCATCCTGCACGCCGGTGGGCAGGTTCTGGCGGGCCACATTCCAGTCCAGCGGGGCCGGATACGGGTTGCCCAGCAGCTGCCAGCCCGAGTTGGCCTCGGTGCCGCGGCTCAGCGCGCCCACGGTTACGGTGCCATTGTTGAGGGCACCCGTCAGGGCGACCTTCTCGCTAGCGGCGATGTTGACCGTGTAGCCGCGGCCTACCGTCAGCGGCGAACTCAGCGCGGCCGGCGAGAAGTAGCCCTGCTCGAAGGCCTGCGTGGTGGCGCTGGCAGCCGTGATCCGAGTTTCGTCGTAGCCGTACACCGTCGGGAACGGGTTAACGGTGTTGCCCTGCGTGTTGTAGTTCGGGTTCACTACCGGCGTGAAGCCGGCGGTGGCCAGATTGCCGACCGTGGCCGACTGCACCGGGGAGCTGTAGTGGCGGTAGCCCAGGCCCGCGTTCAGGCTCGGATCAATGTAGCGCTGCATGGTGGCCTGACCATTGACTACCCCGCCGCTGTTAAGGACCATCGCCGTAGCGATGGTGTTGCTTTCCAGCGTGAAGGTATTGCCGTTGGTGGTCAGGTTGCCGTTCAGCGTGAGCAGACGCTGTACGGAAGCGCCGGCTGAGGTGCTCAGCGACACGCCGTTAGCATTGGCAGTTAGGTTCCAGAAGCGCGTGGCCGAGCTGCCCACGATGTTTGCCGCGCTGGCGGTGCCCATTACCACCGTACCGCCGGTGGCGGAGAAGGTGCCGTTGTTGGTCAGGTTGCCGAGCACGTTGAGCGTGCCACCCGTTTGGGTGAAGCTAGCGCCGGAGTTCAGGCTCAGGTTGAGGGTGCTCGCCGGGCCAGCCGCAAGGAGTGGGTACCGGTTAGACGACACTACGGGAACGGTAGCACTGATGGTCGAGTTCGGTACACCGGACGTCCAGTTGCCGGCCGTGAACCAGTCGGTCGAGTTATTACCCGTCCAGGTGGTAGCCGTCACAATGGCGTTGTACGTGATGGAGAACTGGGGAGCGGCGGTATTGCCGTTGTTGACCGCATCCACGGCCACGTTGGCCGGTACGTTCACCGTCACGGTGCCGTTCGCCGACGGCGTCACGCTGAAGGTGTAGGTCGCGCCCGAGCCCGAGAAGTTCGTAATTGAGCCGTTGGTCACGGTCACATCACTAGAGACAAAGCCGGTCACTGCTTCCGAGAAAGTCACGGTCACCGGAATCGGCGAGGTGCTCGTCGGGCTGGTGGCCGTGGAGGTAATGGCTACCGTTGGGGCCGTCAGGTCGATAACCCACGTGTAGGAAGCCGGGGTCGGGTCGGTGTTGCTACCGAAGTCTACTGCCCGCACCTGGAAGGTATGGGAGCCAGCAGCCAGGCCCGTGTACAGTTGGGAGCCGGTAGAGTTGGTGTTGAAAGGTCCGCCGTCGAGGCTGATTTCGTAATAAGCAATACCGTTACCACTGGTCCCGGCGTCGGTGCCGGTAAAGGAGAACAAGGCGGTGGTGCTATTGCTCGGGTTGGAGGGCGAGCTGGTAATCGACGTGTTAGGAGCTACCGTATCTACTACGAAGTTAACCGTGTTCCCATTGGCACTCACGCCCTGACCGCTAAGCTGAGCCGTGGCATATACCGCATGGCTGCCGTTGGCCAGAGCCGTCGGCTGGGTCAGGCTGAAGTCGCCACTGCCCGTAGCCGTAGTCGTACCGACGATAAGACCATCAACGTACACCCGTACAGTGCTTCCAGCCGGAGCCGAGCCCAGATAAGTAGGCGTGACGTTGTTGGTAAAGTTGCCGTTGGCAGGCGAGTTAATTGCCGGAGCCGCCGTTACGAGTTGCGAGTACGTGATGGAGAACTGGGGAGCGGCGAAGTTGAAGTTGCCGACTGCATCCTGAGCTACGTTAGCTGGTACGTCCACCGTTACCGTCCCGTTCGCCGATGGCGTTACGGTGAAGGTGTAGGTCGTGCCCGAGCCGTTGACCACGTTACCGGTAATCGTGCCGTTGGTCACGGTCACATCACCCGCCACGAAGCCGGTTACGACTTCCGAGAAAGTTACGGTCACCGGAATCGGGGAAGTACCCGTCGGGCTAGTAGCCGAAGAGCTGATAGCTACCGTTGGTCGCGTCTGGTCGATAATGAAGTTAACCAGGTTCGAGTTAGCACTTACCGCTGCGCCGGAGCTTTGGGCCGTGGCGTAGGTCTGGTAGGTGGTGGTAGGGAAGGGGAAGGCCGGCGTGGTGAAGGTACCGCTGGCCGTGGCCGTGTAGGTACCCAGTTCCTGGAAGGCGGCGCCATTCTGGCTCACGTAGACCGTTACCGAACTGTTAGCCGGAGCTGTGCCGCTGATGGCCACCGACTGGTTGGTCACGCTGTTGTTGACCGGCGAAGTAATAACCGGTGCGGCCGTTACCAGCTGCTGGTAGGTAATGGAGAACTGCGTGGCGGCGGTGTTGCCGGTGTTGTTGGCGTCCACGGCCGAGTTAGCCGGTACGTTCACCGTTACCGTTCCGTTCGCCGACGGCGTCACGCTGAAGGTGTAGGTCGAGCCCGAGCCGCTGAAGCCCGTGAGCGTACCGTTGCCTACCGTTACGTCGGAGTCAGTGAAGCCCGTTACGCTGGCCGAGAAAGTCACGGTCACCGGAATCGGCGAGGTGCTCGTCGGGCTGGTGGCCGCGCTGTTGATGCTGGCCGTCAGGGCCGGGGCTGTTACGCTGAAGGTGGGCGAGGCGAAGGTGTCGTACGAGCTGTTGCTCGTCGGTAGGATAGCGCCAAGGTACACGTCATTGATCCCGTCGTTGAGAAACACGTTCACGACCTGGTCGCTGAGGCCGTTGTTGCTACGCTGCCGGGCCACGAAGTTCACTTGGTAGCTGCCCGTGGGCACGGCCAGGTTCTGAGCAATGCTGCCCCCGCTGCCACCACCATCTGTTTGGAGTAGTCCGACGGCATCACCCTGCGCCGCCGTCGACCCGAAGCCGCTATTGTTGCGCGATACGCCGCTATTCCCACTAAAGCTCCAGGGAGCCGCCACGGCGGTAGTGGCATAGCGGAAGTTGTTGGCCGAGACGTTGTTGGTTTCAAAGCTGTTATTTTGCAGCCCACCCGCGAAAGGCGAGCCCCCGCTGAGTACCTGCACCTGGTCCACGAAGGCCGTGACGTCGTTGAAGTTGCCACTGGCCGAGCCCCCAGTCCGCAGCACCAGCTGGGGAGCGGCCGCGAAGCTCTTAGTGATGGTATACACTTGGCCCGCAGTATAGGGTACATTCGATATCGTAGGCGTAATGCCGGTGCTGCTGCTCACGTTCAGGCGCAGGGTGCCGTTGCCAGTCCCGGTGTTCACCGTTACGGTGTACGTCGTGCCCGAGCCGCTTGCGCTGCTTATCCCCGTCCCGCTCACGGAGCCCGTGGTCGCAACAGTGAAGTTGTTGACGGTGATGCCGCTCACGCTACTCGAGAACACCACTTGGTAGCGCACCTGGGTCGTGGCCGTAGGCGAAGGCGTCAGGCGCGTTACCGACACGACCGTAGCCGAAGGCAACGTATACGAGATGCTGAACGGCGTGGCGGCGGTGTTACCGTTGCTGGCTTGGTCCTGGGCTACGTTAGCCGGTATACTTACCGTCAAGCTACCAGCCGCCGACGGCGTCACGCTGAAGGTATAGGTCGCACCTGAGCCCGTGAAGGCCGAGATGGGGCCGGCTGCCGACCCAGATATCGTTACATCACTAGCTACGAAACCCGTTACGGCTTCCGTGAAAGTTACAGTGAATGGAATCGGCGAAGTGCTCGTGGGGTTCGAGGCCGTGCTGCTGATAGTCACCGTCGGCTGTGCCGAGTCCACCGTGAACGTGTTCGTGTTGGAGTTAGCGCTCTGAGCCGAGCCGTTGATGCTAGCCCGGGCGAATACCGTGTGGCTGCCCTGGGCCAGAGCCGCGGGCTGGGTGAGAGTCCAGCTGCCGCCAGCCGTGGCCGTGGTCGTGCCGAGGGGCGAGCCATCCACGTACACCGTCACCGTGCTGTTAGCCTGGGCCGTGCCGTCGTAGGTCGGCGTGGTCGTACTAACCAGGGCGCCGTTGCCGGGAACGACTACCGTTGGCGCGGTTGGCGTAGTGGTAAAGCTGATTACGCTGCCGTACGCCGTACCCGCGCTGTTGATGGCGTAGGCCCGCACGTAGTAGGTCGTGCCGGACGTCAGACCGAGAATGGTTTCCGAGAAGGTGCCGGTGCCGGTACCATTGGTGTCCTTCGTGTCGCTGGTGGTCGGCGTCGTGTTGGTGGTGCTGTACACCACGCCGCGCTCGGTTACTGCGTTGCCGCCGTCAGCCGTTACGCTGCCCCCCAGCACCGCGCTGGTGGTCGTGACGCTGGTAGCGGCGGCCGTCGTGACGGTTGGCGGCGCGACCAGGGTGCCGGAAACCCGGATCAGATCCAGGGCCAGATCCTCGTCGGCGTCGTTGCTGATTTCCACCCGGAAATCGATGGGGCTACCCGTCAGGGTGGTGGGTAGCGGCAGATTGAAGTTTGCCAGGGCGGAAGTCAAGGCCGTGCCGGCTGCGTCGGCGGTACCGTTCAGGTCACCGTCCTGGGTCAGCGCCCCGGAGGCGGTGCCGTAGAAGGCGCCGAACAGGACGTAGCTGCCGTTGTTGAGGCGGTAGTAGAACTTCACGTAGTCGTCCGTCTCGAAGGTCGAGCTGGCGCCCAGGCGCACCTGAAATTGCAGGTTGATGTAGTTGGTCGCGTTTACCGGGGCCACCAGCAGCTCCCCGATCAAACGAGTGTCGGGGTTGGCCGCGTTGCTGGCACCTTCAATGTAGAGGTAGGAGGTGCCGCTCAGGTTCGAGAACGTGGTACCGGAAATCGGAGCCGGGTTCTGGCTGGTGCGCAGGTAACCCAGCGTGGAGGTCGTAAAGGAGTTGGTGGAGTAGCGCAGCCCTTCTTGGTCGGATTCGAAGTCTTCGGTGTAGGTCAGGCCGGCCGGCGCGTTCAGCTGGGCATTTACCTGGATGCTGCGCGTTTGCGGGTTACT
>Ga0247729_10000029_pt1 | contig 73255 bp, 62 predicted proteins | sample UWRJL133311R2_FD_180958 | JGI IMG/M metagenome (GOLD analysis project Ga0247729, IMG submission 180958) | Plant litter microbial communities from Arlington Agricultural Research Station in Wisconsin, United States - UWRJ-L133-311R-2 | ecosystem: Environmental > Terrestrial > Plant litter >... | reverse complement strand
TGAGCTTCTCGGAGTCGCTGAAGCAGCGGCTGGCCCTGCTGCCGGCCCGGCGCGAACACCTGCCCCTGCTGGTGGCCCAGCTCAAGACCAAGGTTTCCGACAGCATCGTGCGCAACCGCGGCTTCTTCGAGCAGTTTCCCGGCCGCATCTATATCGTCAGCAGCGGCTTCCGCGAGTTCATCGAGCCCGTAGTAGCCGACTTCGGCATCGGGCCCGACTACGTGCTGGCCAACACCTTCACCTTCGACGAGGCCGGCCGCATCACCGGCTTCGACCCCGAGAACGTGCTCAGCCGCGACGGGGGCAAAATCGAGCAGCTCCGCCGCCTCGACCTGCACGGCGACGTCTACGTGCTCGGCGACGGCTACACCGACTACCAGATCCGCGAGGCCGGCCTGGCCAACCGCTTCTACGCCTTCACCGAAAACGTGAGCCGCGCCACCGTCGTGGCCCGCGCCGACGAGGTAGTGCCTTCCTTCGACGAATTTCTCTACCAGAATAAGCTTCCCATGACGCTTTCCTATCCCAAGAACCGCATCAAGGTTCTGCTGCTCGAAAACCCCGACCCCCGCGCCGCCGAGCTGTTTCGCGCCGAAGGCTACCAGGTCGATACCGTGCCCGGCGGCCTCGACGAAGACGAACTGGTCAAACAGATTGAGGGCGTCAGCATCCTGGGCATCCGCTCCAAAACCCAGGTCACGGAGCGGGTGCTGGAGGCCTCCAACCGCCTTATCGGCGTGGGCGCGTTCTGCATCGGCACCAACCAGATTGACCTCACCGGCTGCATGAAGCGCGGCATTGCCGTATTTAACGCACCCTTCTCCAACACCCGCTCGGTGGTGGAGCTGGCCCTGGGCGAAATCATCGTGCTGGCCCGCCGCATCCCGGAGAAGAACCCCAAGATGCACGCCGGCGAGTGGGACAAGTCGGCCAAGGGCGCCTTCGAAATCCGGGGCAAGAAGCTCGGCATCGTCGGCTACGGCAACATTGGCTCCCAGCTCTCGGTGGTGGCCGAGGCCGTGGGCATGCAGGTGCTCTACTACGACGTGGCCGAAAAGCTCCAGCTCGGCAACGCCGTGCGCTGCCGCACCCTCGAAGAGCTGCTCCGCCAGGCCGACGTGGTCACGCTCCACATCGACGGCCGCCCCGAAAACGAGAACTTCATCGGCGCCGCCGAGCTGGCTTTGATGAAGCCCGGCGCCCTGTTTCTCAACAACGCCCGCGGTCACGTCGTCGACGTGCCGGCCCTGGCCGCGGCCCTGCGCAGCGGCCACCTCGGCGGCGCCGCCGTCGACGTGTTTCCCTACGAGCCCAAGACCAACCACGAAACCTTCGAAAACGAGCTGCGCGGCCTGCCCAACGTGCTGCTCACGCCCCACATCGGCGGCAGCACGGCCGAGGCCCAGCGCAATATCGCCGAGTTTGTGCCCGAGCGGATCATGCAGTACGTCAACACCGGCAACACCCAGCAGAGCGTCAACTTCCCCAACATCCAGCTGCCCCTACAGCCCGGCCACCGCCTGATTCACATTCACGCCAACGTGCCCGGCGTGCTGGCCCGCATCAACAACGTGCTGGCCGCCCACCACGTCAACATCATCGGCCAGTACCTGAAAACCAACGAGCACATCGGCTACGTCATCACTGACATCGACAAGGAATACGACTCGGAGGTCATCGGCGAGCTGCGCAAAGTAGAGCACACGATTAAGTTTCGGGTGCTGTACTAACGCATTAACATATGGCCTTTCACCAGCCAGTTCGCAATAAATCGGTTTTCAATCTTTTATTGCTAGTAGCAATGATGTTGCTGGTTGGCTGTTCGCCAGCACAGGAGCAAAAGCTGCAACCGGCCAAGTCCATAAGTCAGGATGTATATCCGTTGGCAACCGGCAAGTTACCCCTGGACAAAAAACTTCAGTGGATCATAAATGATTACGCCGTCGCCCGGCATGATCGGGGCCGCCTGTTTTGCCTGGAGCTGGAAAAAGCATCTTATGACACGCTGCAAATGTCTCTTTACTCCGGTAGCGGCTATATCCCTTCTATAGATTTTTGTAACCCTAGCTTTTATGCCGAGTTTGACGATAAAATCGTACTTATTTCGACCGGTGTAGAATCCATAGCAAACTGTCCGTCCTGTTCGGATGCATTCTATAAAATTGTCACTAAAAAGCTTCTTGGTAAAGCCCTGACAAGAGCAGAGTATGTGAAACTGGATATGGGCTACCCTAGTGACCACCCTTTAGTATGGCGTATTATCCAAAGCGGCATCCGCAGTGGGCAAGGCCTTTATACGGTCGTCGATACGCTGGCCATTCCCACTAAGCATCAAGCTCCACCGCCCATTAAGACTGCCCAGGCCATGGAGTAACAATATCTTGCTGCTTTTCTTGCTCCTTATTCCTCAACTTCGCTACTACCCTATGAAGCCTCTGCTTTTAGCCCTGCTCCTCGGCGCCCCGGCGCTAACCCAGGCTCAAACTGCCTCCATGCCCTTCACCCTGAAAGGTCAGCTGGGCAAGTTTGCGGCCCCCGCGAAAGTGTACCTGCGCCGCGACGGGGCCGGCATCACCGACTCGGCCGTAGTTACCAACGGCGCTTTCGTGCTCAAGGGCACCACGGCCGCGCCCGCCAAGGCCCGGCTCGTGCTAGTATCAAACAGCAACCGCCGCCGCCTGCTCACCGGCCAGGCCGACAACGCCGTGTTCTACCTGGAAAAGGGTACCATCACCTTTCTCAGCCCCGACTCGCTCAGCCACGCCACCGTTGCGGGCTCGAAGCTGACGGCGGAGTACCAGCAACTGACGGCCCTGCTCCGGTCTAACACCGAGAAGATGAACGCCTGGGAGGCCGAGTACCGGGCCGCCACGCCCGAGCAGCGGAAAACCCCGGCCTTCCAGCAGCGCGAGCAAACCACCGAAGATGCCCTGGAAGCCGAGGCCAACGGCATTTTGACTGCCTACGTGAAGTCGAATCCGCGCAGCATCGTGAGCCTGGACGCGGTGAAACAGCTCGGCGGCGCCGTGCCCAGCTACGCCACCGTGGCCCCGGTATTCGACCTGCTCACGCCGGCCGTGCGCGCCACGCCCGCCGGCCAGGCCTACGCGGCTACTTTGCAAAAGCTCAAGCGCATTGCCGTCGGCTCCCCCGCCCCCGACTTCACCCTGACCACGCCCGAGGGCAAGCCGGTGGCGCTGTCGGCGTACCGGGGCAAGTACGTGCTGGTTGATTTCTGGGCCTCTTGGTGCGGGCCCTGCCGCCGCGAAAACCCGAACGTGGTGAGCGTGTACAACGAGTACAAGACGCGCAACTTCGAGGTACTGGGCGTTTCGCTCGACGTGGAAAAGGCCCGCGACAAGTGGCTCAAGGCCATCAAGGACGACGGCCTGCCCTGGACCCAGGTGGCCGACCTGCCCAAAGGCTGGCAGAACGAGGCCGCCACGATCTACAACGTGCAGGCCATTCCGCAGAACTTCCTCATCGACCCCAGCGGTAAAATCATTGCCACCAACCTGCGCGGCGCCGAGCTGAAGGCCGCGGTAGCCAAGCTGATTCCCTGACACCATTTCAGCGCGGCCAGCTTTCAACAGGCCGGAAGCTTGCCCCCGCTAAACCAGTCTGGCCCCCGACCCACCACGCACGGTAGGGCCGGGGGCCAGACTCTTTTCAAGCGCCTGACTTAGCGGCGGCTGATGCGCTGGCTCGTGGTGCCGGCAGCCGTCGTGAGGCGCAGCACGTAGATGCCGGGGGCCAGCGCCGGCAGGTTGGGCACCGCCTGCGCCACAGCCCCGAGCTGCAGCTGGCCGGTATACACCGGCTGGCCGGTCAGGCTGAACAGCTGCACAGTGGCGGGCTGGGCTTCCATGCTACCGGGCAAAGCCACGTACAGCGCATCGGTAAAGGGGTTGGGGTAGGCGCCGGCGGTGCTTGCGGCCGGGCGGCTCAGAGTAACCACCGGTGAGTAGGCCACGGTGCCGTCCAGGTCTACCTGACGCAGGCGATAGTAGTGAACCGTGCCGGCTTTGCTTTCCGCTGAGGCGTCCAGGTAAGAATAAGCGTGGGCTACGGTACTGGTGCCAGCGGCAGCTATCCTGGCTACGGCTGCGAAGCTGCGGCCGTCGGCGGAGCGCTCCACCACGAACTCGGCGCTCTGCACTTCCTGGGCCGTCGTCCAGCGCAACTGTGCGCCGCTGGTAGTAGTCTGGCCGGTAAAGGCGCTCAGCACCACCGGCAGCGGCGTAGGCGTACTGACGTTCTGCTCGTAGTGCTGCACGTCGCCGGTGCTCAGATTGTAGTTGCCCAGCAGCAGGTCGAGCAGCCCGTCGCCGTCCACGTCGGCCATCAGGGGTGCGGCGTACTGGCCGTTGCCGAGGGCAATGCCGTTGAAGCTGCCCGTGCCGACCTGGTCGAAGGTAACGGCATCAACCGCCGACTGCTTGTACTGCAGCACCTGGCCGGCGGCGTTGCCCACCAGCATATCCAGCAGCCCGTCGCCGTCGATATCCAGCACCTGCGCTTTAGAGACGTTGCCGCCGTCGATGACGACCCCAGCGCCGGTTTTAAGGTAGGTGTTGTCGGTAAAGTCGGCGGTAGCGGCGGCGTTGGCGGTTTTCTGCTCGTAGTGCCGCAGCCGGCCGTCACTGCCGCCCACCAAGATGTCCAGCAGCCCGTCGCCGTCGAGGTCCGTCACCGTAGGGCGGGCGTAGTAGCGGTTGGCAGGCGTCGCGTCGGGGTTGGCAAACAGCACGCCGTAGGAAACGAAGTTGTTGGGGAACGTGGCGGAGCTTTGCTCGTAGCGCACGACCGTGCCGGTCGTTTCGCCCACCAGCAGATCCAGCAGCCCGTCGCCGTCGAGGTCCGTCAGCCAAGGCTTGGCGTAGTTGGCCACGGTAATGGCCGGGTTGGTAGCAGCCGAGGCGTCGGGACCCACGGTGAGGGTACGGGGCGTGAGCGTGGTCGAGCTGGCGAAGTTACCGTCGGTGGCCGAGGTCTGTTCGAAGCGGCGGAGCGTGCCGCCGTTGGTGGTGTTGGCCCCGTCGCCGTAGCCGATAATCAGGTCGAGCAGCCCGTCGTTGTCGAGGTCGGCGATGGTGGGCGTGGAATAGTCGCCCAGGTTGCCTACGCCGGTGGCCACGGCCGAGCTGGCGGTGGGAAAGGCGAAGGAAGTCGACACCCGCGTCACTCGGTAGCCCTTGCCCGTCAGCACTGTGCCGCTGCCCGTCGTTATTCGGATCGGGCCGGTGCTGGCCGCGGCGGGTACCGTCACGGTGAGAGCCGTGCCGGTGTTGCTTTTCACGCGCATCCGCTGGCCATTCAGCACCACCGACTTCACCGTCAGAAAGCCCGTGCCGGTGATGACTACGTCGGAGCCGACCGCGCCGTAGGTGGGCGAGAAGCCGGTAATGGTCTGAGCCGAGGCGGCGGTGGCGCCCAGGAGCATGCAGCTTAGCAGAGCGGCACGACGGGCGGAAAGCGGGGAGAAGAAAGCAGCGAAGGTTTTCATCGGAAAAAGCAGGAAGATGGTCTGGAGCAGCCAGCCCGGCGTGTCTTAAGGGCTGATTGACATGACAAAATTATCCTGCCGAAACTGGCGCTAAGCCGGCTTTATCCCAGTGGCGCATTTTGCTTGGTCAGCGGCAGCCTTTCCTCGACTAACCTTATTTTCCCGCTGGCTGATATCCCGCGTCATTTTCACAATCAATCTATCCTGTTCGTAAAGTCAACAGCTTAACCCCAAGCCTTATCTATATTCACCGCGGGGCCAACGGGAGCGGCTTGCGCTACAGCCGCTCCCGCACCTGGGTCAGAATCTTCTCCATCTCGGTGCGCAGGGGCGCGTCGTCGACGGGCACGTTGTTGTTCAGAAAGCTGAAGGCCAGCAGCCGGCCGGACTTGGTGCGCAGGTAGCCCATCAGGTTGTGGGTGTGGGTGAGCGTGCCGGTTTTGCCCCAGAGCCAGGTGCCGCCGCCCGCCACCGGCCGGTAGCGGCGGCGCAGGGTGCCGTGGCCGCCGCCCGCGGCCAGCAGGCTCAACAGCCGCGGCTCGGGCACTTCCCGGTGCAGCTTGAGCAGCAGCGCCACCATCGTGCGGGGCGTAGCCAGGTTGAGGCGCGAAAGACCCGAGCCATCCACCCACACCGGCGCGTCGGGCAGGTCGAGCAGGAACCGCTGGCGCACCGTGCGGATGGCGCGGGCAGTGCTCAGCGAGTCGGGCCCGAGCTGGGCCGAGGCCATCAGCAGCAGCTGCTCGGCCAGAAAATTGTCGCTCACCTGCAGCATGCGCCGGTACAGCGAGTCGACGGGCAGCCCGGCCAGGGTGCGGATGCTGTCTTGGGCGCGCGGGGCCCAAGGCAGCGGGAGCACGGGCCGGCGGAGCGTGTCCTGGAGCAGTTGCAGCAGCAGGCCGGGGCTGGTGCGGAAGGGCGTCTCGTCGATCCAGCTTTTCGCCGCCGGGAACACCACAAACCGGTTTTCGAGCACGGCCCGGCGCACGTGGTCGGCACTCTTCAGCCCGGCTGGCGCGGGCTCCGTCAGGGCGCGGAAGTTGCGAGGCAGCACCCGGGGCGGCTGGCCGGGCGGGGCGTAGAAGCGCACGGTGTGGCCGTAGATGGGAAATGGGCCCCGCTCGGGCGAGAAGTAGTAGTTGTAGTCGTCCCAGCTCCAACCCGGCCCGAAGGCCTCGACGCAGGGAATGGGGGCGTAAAACAGCTTCTCGGGGCGGCTTTGCAGAAACGTAAACGCCCGGCGCGAGGGCACGTCGCCGTGCAGCAGCGTCGGGTCGCCGGTACCCCAGAACAGCAGGGAGTCGTGGCGGACGACGTAGCGCAGGCTGGGCAGGGAGTCGCCGAGCAGGTGCAGGCCGGCGTAGAGGCTAAAGAGCTTCATGGTGCTGGCCGGGGTGAAGTACTGCTCCGCGTTCAGCTCGTAGAGCAGCTCGCCGGTGGCCGCGTCGGCCAAGCACACGCCCACCTGGTGCTGGCGCAGCGCCGGTGCGGTGGTCATCAGCTTGTTGAGCCAGCGCGGCCCTTTGCCCCGGTGCAGCGCGGCCTCCGGCGTCTTGTCATCATCGCCACCGTGGGGCCGGGCCGGGGCAGCAACGTAGCAGATCAAGAAGAGCAACAGGAGACAAAGGTGGCGCATGAACGGGGCGGTTAAGCGCGCAAGATGCGGCTCTGGGCGGCAATTTCAAGCTTACCCGCCTGCGTTTTACCGCTGGTCCGCCTGGCAATGCATCCAGCCTGGTTCTAAAATCATCGGGACGTTTCCCAAACCATCGGGTCGATTTTTAAAACCGCCCCGATGATTTTTAAAATCGGCCCGATGGTTTGGGATACGCTACCCAACCGGCGAATACTGGGGCCAGGCGGGGGCAGCCCGGAAAGCGGGTTGTTCGGCAGTAAGGGGCCCGCTTATTCCGGCCAGGATTCAGCGAAACCCGTCCCGGCCGGCCGGGCCGTTTGGCCCAAGCGCGACCGTAGAACTGGCCGGCCGCCGGGCCGGCTCCGGGGCAACATTCCGAGATAAGCGCCGGCCGGCCCACATATTTGAGTAGCTTTGCGTCCTGTTATGCCAGACAGAACCCCCACTCCCGCGAATACCGCCAAGTACATTTTCGTTACCGGCGGCGTGACTTCCTCCCTGGGTAAAGGCATCATTGCCGCCTCCCTCGCCAAGCTGCTCCAAGCGCGCGGCTTTCGGGTCACCATCCAGAAGTTCGACCCCTACATCAACATCGACCCCGGCACGCTCAACCCCTACGAGCACGGGGAATGCTACGTGACCGACGACGGGGCCGAAACCGACCTCGACCTGGGCCACTACGAGCGGTTCTTGAACGTGCCGACCTCGCAGGCCAACAACGTCACCACCGGCCGCATCTACGACCACGTCATCCGCAAGGAGCGCGAGGGCGCCTACCTCGGCAAGACGGTGCAGGTCGTGCCCCACATCACCGACGAAATCAAGCGCCGCATGCTCATGCTCGGCGACCACGGCGAGTTCGACATCGTGATTACCGAAATCGGGGGCTGCATCGGCGACATCGAGAGCCTGCCTTTCGTGGAAGCCGTGCGCCAGCTGCGCTGGGAGTTGCCGCCGAATGATTCGGTCGTGATTCACCTGACGCTGCTGCCCTACCTGGCCGCCGCCGGGGAGCTCAAGACCAAGCCCACCCAGCACTCGGTGCGCGACCTGCGCGAGGCCGGCCTGCAGCCCGACATCCTGGTGTGCCGCTCCGAGCACCCCATTCCGATGGAGATGCGCAAGAAGATTGCGCTGTTCTGCAACGTGAAGATCAACTCCGTCATCGAGGCCCTGGATGCCGACAGCATCTACTCGGTGCCCCTGCTCATGCTCAAGGAGCACCTCGACGAGCGGGTCATCAAAAAAATGCGGCTCACCGGCGGCAGCGCCCTGCCCGACCTGGAAATCTGGAAGGACTTTCTGGGCCGGCTCAAGAACCCGACCGAGGAAATCACCATTGCCCTGGTGGGCAAGTACGTGGAGCTGCCCGACGCCTACAAGTCCATCAACGAGTCGTTCGTGCACGCCGGCGCCTTGAACGAGTGCAAGGTGACGGTGCGCAGCATCCAGAGCGACAATATCACGCCCGAAAACATTGCCCAGCTTCTGCACGGCGTAGATGGGGTGCTGGTAGCGCCGGGCTTCGGCGAGCGGGGCTTCGAGGGCAAGGTGGCCGCCATCAAGCACGTGCGCGAAAACCGGATTCCGTTCTTCGGTATCTGCTTAGGGATGCAGTGCGCGGTGGTCGAGTTTGCCCGCAACGTGCTCAAGCTTGAAGGCGCCTCCTCCACCGAGATGGACGCGGCCTCGCCCTACCCCGTCATTGCCATGATGGAAGAGCAGAAGAACATCACCCAGAAAGGCGGCACCATGCGCCTGGGCGCCTACAACTGCGAGCTGCGCAAGGGCTCCAAGGCCGCCAAAGCCTACGGCCGCAACCACATCAGCGAGCGGCACCGCCACCGCTACGAGTTCAACAACCAGTACCTGCAGGCCTTCGAGGAAGCCGGCATGATTCCCTCGGGCGTGAACCCGGACACCGGGCTGGTGGAAGTGGTAGAGCTGACGGGCCACCCCTGGTTCGTGGCCGGGCAGTTTCACCCGGAGCTGAAAAGCACCGTCCAGAACCCGCACCCGCTGTTCGTGCGCTTCGTGAAAGCCGCTATCCAGCACCATAAGAACGAGCTATAGCACTCTGCACCTGCCAGCGGCTTAGCCCTTACGGAGCAGCAAGAAGCCCTTTCCCAGCGCGCTGGGAAAGGGCTTCTTTGTTAAACAGGCCAGCTTCGAGGCGCTACCGGACTACTTCCAGCCAGCCGCGCAGCTGCTGCCGGGTGCGCGTGCTTTGGAGCAGGTAGTAGTAGATGCCCGCGGGCTGCTCCGGCGCTGCCCAGTCGTTGTGGTAGCTGCGCTGCTGGTGTACCAGCCGGCCCCAGCGGTTATATATCGTCAGCTCCCAATCCGGAGCATTCAGCCCCTGCAGCACGAAGTAGTCATTCTGCCCGTCCTGGTTGGGTGTAATGACGTTGGCAATCTTGACGCCGGGGCAACCATCAGCCGCGCCGCCGGCCCGCACGACGATAGTGTCGCGGGCCGCGCAGCCCGCCAGGTTGCGCACTTCCAGCCAGTACAGTCCGGGCTGACTGGCGCGGTAGTCCGCCGTGGTCGTGCCGTCGTTCCAGCGGTAGGTGTCGCCGGGCTGCTCCTGCCGGGGGCGCAGCGTTACGGGCTGCCACTCATTGCAGATCAGCGTATCGCGTCCCAGCGCTACGACCGGCGCCTCAGCGTTTACCACCTCCACCGAATCCCGCACGACACAGCCCTGGGGCGAGGTTAGGCGCAGCGAATACCGGCCGGGGGCCCGGACGGTATACGTCGGGTCGGCACTGCCGTCCTGCCAGCGGTACGTAGTCCCCGCGGGGGCATTGCCGCTACCCAGCACCAGCGTCTGGTTCGGGCACAGGTACTGGTAGCGGGCCCCCAGATTCAGGGCGGGTACCGGAGTAATGAGGGCCGGGTACTCCCACACGGCCACCGGCACCCCATCGACGTTCAGCGTGAGCGTCGCGTAGTAGTTGGAACCCCAGGAATAGGTGTGCGCCGCCGTGGGCTCCGTGGCCGCATTGAGGGCGCCCGAGGTCGGGTCGCCAAAATCCCAGGTGAACACGCCCCCGGCGGGCGCGGGGCCGGGCGCGGTGAACGTCAGCGGGCTGCCCGGGCAGCTGCTGACGCCAGGCATACTGGTTGGGGCGAGGGCAAAGGCATTCGGCATATTGGGCAGCCCGCCCGCGTTGGTGCCGCTGGTCAGGGTGAAGGCCTGCGCTTCCAGGTTACAGGCCAGCCCGGCACCGTTGGGATTATGAATGATGGTGAGCTGGGGCCGGCCGGCGTGGGCAATATAGATTTGCCCGTCGGGTCCGCGCTGCATGCCATTCACCGAACTGCCGGGCACGGGAATGTTCGTCCAGGTGGGATTAGCCGCCAAATCCAGCTGCCACACCTGGCTGCCATTGACGGCGCTGACGTACAGCTTGCGGCTATCGGCCGAAAACTCGACGCCGTAAAACGGCTGATTCACCAAGGGAACGGAGCGAGGACTGCTGACCTGCCCGGTCGCGGGGTTGAAGTCAAACACCTCCACTCCCGGCCGCTGGCCCTGTCCTAAGGCCAACAGCCGGCTGTCGGGCGAAGCCCGCAGGTAGCCGATGGCGTTGGGCCCCACCGGATTCGTACCATTGGCCCCGCTGTGCACCGACCCCACGGCCGAAACCACCGGCGCGCCCGCCAGCCCGCCGGGATTCAGCAGGTAGCAGTAAAACAGATTGTTCTGCCAGCCGTGGGTCACAATCCAGTAGTCGCGGCCGTTGGCGTGGCGCACGGCGGTCAGCTTTTCCGTCACCTGGGCGCCACCCAGCGGAATGGAATTGCTGCGCACGTCGCCCAGCCCGGCGCGCAGGCTCATGTCGACCACCGAATAGCGCAGCCCGCCCCGCAGCTCATTGTCTACGGCATCTACCGTGAACAGGTAATACGTGCTCTGGTCGGCGGGGGCGCGCACCAGCAACGCCGCCTGCGTGGCCGAGAAGTGGCTGCCCGACAGCCAGCCGTTGGGCATGATGGCGCCGGTCCGGTCCCACACGTTCTGCCCGTTGGAGTAGCACTGCAGCACACCCCGGGCATCCGAGATACTGGCGCACCCTTCGTAGCAAGACATGGCGCCGGGCGCGCTGACAATGGCCGGGCTACCGTTGGGAAACTGGATGCCGGCCTTAGTCCCGAATCTCCAGTTGTAGGCCTCGGGCTGGGCCGAGACGGTACTCACTGCGCCCACGAGCAGGGCCAGCAGCCATAGCTTCAGAGGTAAAAATCGTTTATTCATAAGAACACGGGTTGGCAGAAACGCCTTATAGCGGGGAGAAGAAAAGTAGCGGTAAAATGCGGACTAGCGGGGCTATCAGGCTGCAAGTACGCTCGGCGGGGCCTGTTTATTGTGGCCGGCACCCGCAGAACCGGGCCGGGCCGCCGCATGTCACGCGGAGCTGGGCCGGGCTGGTGGCGGCGCAAGTCTCTGCCAAAAAAGCCGGGCGGCGAATATTCCTCTGCCATTGCCGACCTTTGCGCCAACTCGCCGGATTTTTGAGGCGGGCCGCGCTTTCCCCGTACCTTTGCGTTTTGCGGCGCCCGGCGCCCGTTTACTTTCCCAGTCAGTTCCCCTCGATGGACAAAAACCAAGCAACCGGCCTGTTTCTGATTTCGGCCTTGCTCCTCGTCTACCTGTTCTTCTTCTCGCCCAAAAAGCCCGAAGAAAAGCCCGCCGCCAAAGCTACCACCACCACGGCCGCCGCCAAGCCCGGCGCAATGGCTGCGGCCCCGCTGGATTCAGCCGCGGCGGCCCGCACGCTGGGCGCGTTTGCCCCGGCGGCTCAGGGCACGGCCCAGCAGGTGCAGCTCCAGAACCCCAACCTGACGGTCACGTTTTCGACCAAGGGCGGCCGAATTGAAGCCGTACGGCTCAACAAGTACAAGTCCTTCTTCGGCAAGCCGCTGGATCTGCTCGACGCCCAGAGTGCCCTGCTCGACCTGAACTTCCGTACCATTGCCGGCCAGAAAATCAAGCTCTCCGACTTGTATTTCCAGCCCACGGCCGTGACGCCGGCTGCTATTGGCGAGCGGAAAGGCCAGAGCGTAACCTTTAGCGCCGCGGTGGCCGGGGGCCGCGTGGAGCAGGTGTACACGCTGCTCGACGACTCCTACGAACTGGGCTACAGCCTGCGCATGCCGGGCCTGACCAGCACGCTGGCCAAGGAGCCGCTCACGCTGACATTCGTCGACCACGTGCGGCAGACCGAGCAGGACGCCAAGCAGAACCGCAACCACAGCACCATCAACCACTTCCTGGCCACCGAAGACCACGGCGCGCTGGCCGAGGCCTCGGAGAAGCCGGAGGAAATCATTGCCTCGGCCCCGGTGAAATGGGCAGCCCACAAGCACGACTTCTTCGTGGCCGGCATCGTGGCCGACAACCAGTTCACGACCGGCAAGTTCAACTCCCGCGTGGACGAGGGCGACTCGACCTTCCTCAAAACCATGAGCACCACGCTCACCATTCCGGTGGCCGACGTGGAGCAGAACAAGGCCGGTTTTCGCTACTACTTCGGTCCCAACTCCTTCCCTATCCTCAAGAACGTGGCGCCGGAGTTTGAGCGCAACGTGTACCTGGGCTGGGGTATTTTCCGGCTGGTCAACCGCTTCGTGGTGCTGCCGGTGTTCCACTTCCTGGAGCAGTTTATCAGCTCCTACGGCATCATCATCGCGCTGCTGGTGCTCATCATCAAGCTCGTGACCTGGCCCCTGACGTACAAAACGTACATTTCGCAGGCCAAGATGAAGGTGCTCAAGCCCGAAATCGATGAGCTCAAGGAAAAGCACGGCGACGACCAGACCAAGGTGCAGAGCGAGACGATGAAGCTCTACTCCTCGTTTGGGGTGAGCCCCTTGAGCGGCTGCGTGCCCACGCTGCTCACCATCCCGATCTTGCTGGCCATGTTCCAGTTTTTTCCCAACGCCATTGAGCTGCGCCAGGAGCACTTCCTCTGGGCCAAGGATTTGAGCAGCTACGATGTGTTCATCAAGCTGCCCTTCTACGTGAAGTGGTACGGTGACCACGTCAGCCTGTTTACGCTGCTCATGACGGCCTCCACCCTGCTCATGACCTGGCAGAGCAGCCAGACCAACTCGCAGATGCAGGGCCAGATGAAGGTAATGGGCTACGCCATGCCCATCGTCTACATGTTCGTGCTGAACTCCTTCGCCTCGGGCCTGACCTGGTACTACTTCGTGTCGAACATGATTACGTTCGGCCAGCAGTTCGTCACCAAGGCCTTCGTGGACGAAACCAAGCTCCGCGCCCAGCTCGAGCAGAACAAGGTGAAGAATAAGGACAAGAAGCCCGGCGGCTTCCAGGCCCGCCTCGCTGAAGCCATGCGCACCGCCCAGGAGCGCGAAGCCCAAGCCAAGCAGGGCGGCGGCAACGCTGGCAATGTCGGCACCACCCCGGCCACCGACAAGCCCAAGAAGCCTACCCGCCGCTCGTAGTCGGCACCCGGCTGAAAGTCAAAAGCCCATCTGCTTCGGCCGGTGGGCTTTTTTGTTGCTTCTTGCACAGGCCCGGCCGCTGGGTCAGTGGCGGTCCGGTTTTTGAAAACGGCTCCTCTACCATTCACTCTTCACTTCTCCATTATGCGCCTTCTCCCCGCCCTGCTCCTCGCCTTCCTGGTTTCCGTCTCTGCCGCCAACGGCCAGCAAACGACCCCTAAAGCTGGTACCACGAAGGTCAAGCAAAAAGCGAAAGCCAAGCAGCCGGCGAAGAAAGCCCCGGCTAGAAAAGTCCAGGCCGCGCCGGTTATCGTCTTCAAAAAGACGCCCTGCTTCGGCACCTGTCCCGACTACGACGCCACCATCTACCCCGACGGCCGCGTGACCTACGTGGGCCGCACCAATGTGAAGCTGACCGGCACCCGCGAGCTGAAGCTGCCCGCCACCACCGTCACCGCCATCCTCACCGACGCCCAGAGCCTGGGTTTCCGCAAGCTGCAGGAGCACTACAGCAGCGGCGCCACCGACATGCCTTCCACCTTCCTCAGCATCCGTCAGCCCGACGGCACGCTCAAAACCGTGCAGGTCGAGGACGGCGCCCCGGAGCCGCTACGCAACCTGCTCACCTACATCAGCGGTGAGCTGGACAAGATTTCGGGCAACGCGGTGGCTACGGATCGGTAGTAAAATCCTGTCGTTGCGGAGCGTCCTCTAAACCGTAAGCAGTTCCTTTTCACCACAAAGCCCCGACGTATGCTCAACGTCGGGGCTTTCTAAGTTGATCTAGGAAGGGTTGCTTCGTTCCTCGTAAGGACAGCACAACGTCACTACTCCTTACGCACCTTCTCCAGCACCAGCTGGTTCATCGGGTTGGGCGTCAGGCCCCGGATGTTGTTCTGGGTCAGGCGCACCACTTCGTCGTAGTACAGCGCGATGACCGGGCACTCCTCCACGATGATGCGGTCCATCTTCCGGTAGAGGTCGTAGCGCTTTTCCACGTTCTGCTCCAGGTTGGCCTGCTCGTAGAGGTGGTCGTAGGCGGCGCTTTTGAAGTGGGTTTTGTTGGGGCCGGCCGGCGCGAAGTTCTTGCTGTAGAACAAGGCCAGGTAGTTTTCCGCGTCGGGGTAGTCGCCGAGCCAGCTCTTGGTAAAGAAGGCGGCGCGGCCATTGTCCACCATTTCCTGCTGGGCTCCGCTCTGGTTGATGTCGATGGCGACCTGCACGCCCACGTCAGCCCAGTTTTTCTGCAGGTACTCGCATACTTCCTTACGCTCCACGAGGGTGCTCAGGTGCAGCGTCAGCGGCCTGCCGGGGCCGTAGCCGGCCGCCCGCAGCAGCTCCCGCGCCTTCTGCGGCTGATACGAGTAGCCCGGCACCAGCGCGGCGCTGTACGAGGGCAACGACGACGGCACGAAGCCCGAGATGCCCGGCACGCCCACGTTGTTGAGGAAGTAGGCAATCAGCTCGGGCTTATTGAGGGCGTAATTCAGGGCCTGCCGTACCCGCTTGTCGCGCAGGGCCGGGTTGGCGGCTTCCCCGCGCAGGTTGGTGGCATCGAGCTGCAGGCCCAAGTACTCGGTGTTCAGGTAGGGCACTTTTTGCAGGCGAAACTTACCGCGGAAGTCGTCGCGCACGGTGCCGTCGGGATGCAGGATCAAATCCCGGCTGCCGGCCCGGATGCCACTCAGAAAGTCGAGCTTGCCCTGCTGAAAGGTCAGAAACTCGGTTTTGCGGTCCTGGATAAAGCTGATCTGCACCGCGTCGAGGTAGGGCAGCGCCCGGCCTTGCTCGTCGCGCTTCCAGTAAGTGGGGTTGCGGTGGTAGATGATGGCGTTGCCCTCGTCCCACTCCTTGAAGCGAAACGGGCCCGTGCCCACCGGGTGCTCCCGGAAGTCCTTGCCGTACTTTTCCACGGCTTCGTGCGGCACCACGTAGGCGTAAGGCATAGCCAGAATGCCCAGAAACGGAATGAACGGCTCCTTCAGGTACACTCGCAGCGTGGAGTCGTTCAGGGCTTTGAAGCAGGTATCGGCGGGCTCCCCGGCGGCATTTTCGAGCACCTTGCCCCGGAAAATCCACCCGCCGGGACTGGCCGTGGTCTTGTCGAGCAAGCGGCGGAAGCTGTACACGAAGTCGGGCGCCGTCACCGCGCGGCCCTTCCCGTCGGCAAATAGGTCCGCGTCGTGAAACCGCACGCCGGGGCGCAGCGTGAAGGTGTAGCGCCGCCCGTCGGCCGACACTTCGTAGCGCCGGGCCAGCGCCGGCACGGGCCGCAGGGCCGAATCCAGCTCTACCAGGCCATTATAGAGCTGGGTCACGGCCCAGATGTTGGCCTGGCGGTTGGCGAAGGCCGGGTCCAGCGACGTCAGTGACTCGGGCTGGTTGTAGCGGAAAACGCGCCGCGCGTCGGTGGGCTGGTCGGGGCGGCCGCAGCCGGCTAACGCCGTGAGCAGCGGGACAACATAAACGGCAAAACGGCGCGCAAACGAAAGCATGAGAACGGGGGAATCACGTATATTTGTCAGACAAAGGTACCCGGCTTAACGCTAGCAGCCGGCAGTTTTTAGCTGCTTGCGTTGCGCTTCGCCCCAAAAAGCTACCCGCCAGCAGCTCGCCTTTCAGACTTCAATCCGACAAGCTAACAGCTAAAAGCCATTAGCCAACAGCTTACCTAGACCCATGGGAAAAATCATTGCGGTAGCCAATCAGAAGGGCGGCGTGGGTAAAACCACCTCGGCCATCAACCTGGCCGCCAGTCTGGCCGCCCTCGAATACCGGACGCTGCTCGTCGATGCCGATCCGCAGGCCAACGCCACCTCCGGCGTGGGCTTCGATCCGAAAGACATCGAGAACAGCATCTACGAGTGCATGGTCGACGGCATCAACGCCCAGGACATCATCCTGCAAACCCAGATTCTGCCCCACCTCGACCTGATGCCCTCCCACATCGACCTCGTGGGGGCCGAAGTGGAGATGATCAACCTGCCTAACCGGGAGGAAAAGATGAAGGACGCCCTGCGCCCCCTGGCCGACCTCTACGACTTCATCATCATCGACTGCTCGCCGTCCTTGGGCCTGATTACGGTGAATGCCCTCACGGCTGCCCACTCGGTGATTGTGCCGGTGCAGTGCGAGTATTTCGCCCTCGAAGGCCTGGGCAAGCTGCTCAACACGATAAAGATCATCCAGAGCCGCCTCAACGAGGAGCTGGAAATCGAGGGCATCCTGCTCACCATGTACGACGTGCGCCTGCGCCTCTCCAACCAAGTGGTAGAAGAAGTGAAGCTGCACTTCCAGCAGCTCGTCTTCGACACCATCATCCCCCGCAACGTGAAGCTGTCGGAGTCGCCGAGCTTCGGTATTCCCGTCATCCTGCACGACGCCGAAAGCAAGGGCAGCATCAGCTACCTGAACCTAGCCCGCGAAATCGTGGAGAAAAACGTGGAAGCCGGCACGCCCGAAGCGGCCAGTGACGAGGCGGCGTAAGATCTCCGTCCAGCTTTCATCAGCTTTCGGCCATGATTGACAGAACCCGCAACCTCATTGCTTGATCTACCTTCATGTTTGAGCTGGAAGATGCGCGGGAACATTTAGAGAAGCTGTGCGCAGAGGTGGGCAACAACTGCGAATACGGCGAAGCCGAGTTTCAAATTGACTTGCTACATATCTACTCCCATCTGAACCGGGCCTGGAACGGACGCAACGCAACGGACGCGCAGGCGGATGATAAAGCGACGTGGCGCGAGTGGAGCCAGTTTCCTACTGACCTTGAGCCCTTGTAGTCGAGATAAAAGCAGCTAGCTTTAAGGCCCGCGGGCAATATTCATTACTGGATATTGCCCGCGGGCCTTTTTACACCATCAATCTATGCCCCCACTCGATTGGGAAACCGTTGAAGATTTACCCACTAATCCATTTGCGACGCAGGAAGAACAGGCAGCGGCCTGGGAGCAGCTAAAACAACGGCTACCTCTTGGCAGGGTGCTCACGGGTCGAGTTGTAATTCGCACTCCCTTTGGTGTCTTTTACGACGCCGGTCAGCAATTTCCAGTGCTGATAAACGTCCCGGAGTTTCAAAAGCCCGAGGGATATATGGTGTTCCCCAATGACTATCCCGCCCTGAACAGCGAAATGTCAGGTATACTGGTTGCCTTCGATGACATATGCTATCAGTTGCGGGTTATTAATTCCTCCACGCGCTTAACGGAAGCGCCGCATATTTTTCGGCCTTAGCAGCATCGTGGAATCCTACGCCACCCAATTTGGCCGGCCTCCTGACTTCCGGGTCAGCTACCGCCTCTACTCATCCGAGGAAGGCGGCCGCCGGACCCCGCCCCACCAGCACACCCGCTGGGATTTCCGCTACGACGATAAGGCAATATCTACCGGCATCTTTATGATCTGGCCGGAAGCTTTGTTGCCTAACGGAGCATTGGTGCCGGCCGGACCAATTCCAGCTTACGGTCTGGCCAATATGTTTGTCCTGTTCCCCCAGTCCCGCGCCTTGCACCGCCTCCACATCCGCCCCGGCGTGCGCGGCTACTTTATGGAAGGCAACCGGCGCGTTGCGGTATGCGAGGTAGTCGAAGTGCTGGGCCTACTCACCAATCCAGTTCAACCCGCCCCGCCGCAAGACCACTAATAGCCAGTGCCTCCGGAGCCGCCAACGACCGTCGCACGCATACGACTCGCCGAACGCCCAATATTCCCTCATCATCCCCTGACCACCAGCCCTCCACCCCAACGTTCCACGATTTTTTCGGCTCCGTGGAACATTTTTCCCGCCGCTTCCCCCGCGTTTGTGTATTTTTGACCTCCGCTTCCGCCCGGTACTGGGTAGGAGCTGATTGCAGGTATGTCTGAGACGAACGAAGAGAAAACGACGCCGGCGGCCGCTTCGGCCGCCCCCAAACGCAAAATCGGTGGCCTCGGCCGGGGACTCAACGCCCTGATCGAAGGTAGCTACGAGAAGAAAGGCGAGCGGCTGGTGTCGCACCCCATGAACTCGGTTGGCTTCATCCCGGTCGGCCACATTGAGGCCAACCCCTACCAGCCCCGCACCCACTTCGACCAGGAAGCCCTCCAGGAGCTGGCTGAATCCATCAAGGTGCAAGGCATTATCCAGCCCGTCACGGTGCGGCAGATGGGCACCAACTCCTACCAGCTCATCTCCGGGGAGCGGCGCCTGCAGGCCTCCAAGCTCGCCGGCCTCGATACCATTCCCGCCTACATTCGCAAGGCCGACGACCAGCAGATGCTGGAAATGGCCCTGATTGAGAACATTCAGCGCGAAAACCTCAACGCCATCGAAATTGCCCTCTCCTACCAGCGCCTGGTGAGCGAGTGCAACCTCAAGCAGGAAGAGCTGGGCGACCGGGTGGGCAAAAACCGCTCGACCGTCACCAACTACCTGCGCCTGCTCAAGCTGCCGCCCGACATCCAGATCGGCCTGCGCGACACGGTGATTTCGATGGGCCACGCCCGCGCCCTGATCAACATCGACGACGCCGAACAGCAGCTGGCCCTGTTTCACCGCATCGTGGCCGAGGAGCTCTCGGTGCGCAAGGTGGAACAGCTCGTGCGCGCCGGCGTGGCCCTGCCCAAGCCCGCCGACGCCCCCACGGCCCAGCACGTGCAGGATCAGCAGGTGCACATTCCGGTGGCCGAGCTGCGCCGCACCGAGCGCTACCTCTCCGACCGGTTTGGCAGCAAGGTGCTGGTAAAACCCGGCCCCCAGGGCAATGGGGAGATTAAAATTGCGTTTGACTCGGTAGAAGACATGCAGCGCATCCTGCACATTCTGCAACCGGCGTAAACCTGATTTCCCTCCCTATGACTGGGCTTCGCAACGTACTAGCCGGACTGGTTGGGCTGGCAGCAACTTTCCTGCTGCCGGCCCAACCAGTCTGCGCCCAGGCCCAGATGACTGCCGGCCCCGACTCGGCCCGGGTCCAGACCACCGCCGTTTCGGACTCGGCCCGCCGCACCGAGCGGCTCTTCGGCCTCCATCTCACGCGCCCGGCCAAGGCCGGCCTGCTCTCGGCGCTGCTGCCAGGCACCGGCCAGATCTACAACCGCAAGTACTGGAAGCTCCCGCTCGTGTACGGGGCCGTGGGCGGCACCATCTATGGCGAAATCTACTACCAGAGCCTTTACATCGAATACCGCCGGGCCTACAAAAGCATCACGGTTGACAAGAGGAAGCCTACGGGCCCCAACACGTCGAATCTCACGGTGAACGACAGCACCATTGCTTCCCGCGGTATCATCATCTACCGCCGCCCGCGCGACCAGTTCTACTTCTACATCGGCATTGCCTACGCCCTGAACATTCTGGACGCCGTCGTCGATGCCCACCTCAAGGACTTCGACATCAGCGACGACCTGAGTATGCACTGGGAGCCCACCATGATCTGGGTGCCCACGGCCCTGCCCACTCCCGGCGTCACCGTTACGCTCAACCTGAACTCCCGGCGCTCCGTGCGCCCAAAGACCACTCTATGAAACTGCTGCTGATTGGCTACGGCAAAATGGGCCAGGCCATCGAGGCCCAGGCTATTGCCCGCGGCCACCAGGTGGTCGGCATCGTGGACCCCGCCCGGCCCGCTACCCGCATCACCGACTTCGACCCCGCCACGGCCGACGTGGCCATTGAATTCACCCACCCCGACGCGGCCTTCGCCAACGTTATGGCCTGCCTCAAGCAAGGCCTGCCGGTGGTATGCGGCTCCACGGGCTGGCTGCACCACTTCGCCGAAGCCAAGGCCCTGGCCCAGCAAACCGGCGGTGCGCTGTTCTATGCCTCCAACTACAGCGTGGGCGTCAACCTGTTCTTTCACTTCAATGAGTACATAGCCGCCAAGATGCACCAGTTCGGCGGCTACGACGTGCAGGTCCGCGAAATTCACCACACCCAGAAAGTCGACCAGCCTAGCGGCACGGCCCTCACGGCCGCCGAGGGAATCCTGCGCCACTTCCCCGCCAAGAAAACCTGGCGCAACGAGGCCACCACGGCCGCCAATGAGCTGGCCATTCTCTCGGAGCGCGAAGGTCAGGTAGTCGGTACCCACATCGTCACCTACTCCTCGGAGGCCGACAGTATCGAGCTCAAGCACGAGGCCCACAGCCGCGACGGATTCGTGCAGGGTGCTTTGCTGGCCGCCGAATGGCTGCTCGGCCGCCAGGGCACGTTCGGCATGAAGGAGTTGTTGGGGCTGTAGATTTTGGGTTTCTGATGGGTGGTTTTTAGTTAGTGGATTCCGTTCTGACCAACAACTAGAAACCACCAACTAAAAACCAACGGCCAAATTCAGATATTACGTCGTTTACTGGCGGCTTGCGCTGCTTTCTTTGTTTCACTTCGCCGACTTATGGCCGTCCAATCCTGGGAGGAGCGCACTGCCGCCCTCAATACCGCGGCCTCGCCCGCGCCGCATCAGAAACCCAAAGGCTTCCTGCGCGAGTGGGGTGATGCCATTCTGTTTGCCGTGGTGGCCGCCACGCTCATCCGCTGGGCCACATTCGAGGCCTACACCATCCCGACGCCCAGCATGGAGCACTCCCTGCTGGTCGGCGACTACCTGTTCGTGAGCAAGCTGCACTACGGTCCGCGCACCCCGCAGACGCCCCTGCAGGTGCCCCTCACCCACCAGACCATCTGGGGCACCAGCCTGCCGAGCTACTCCGATGCCATTCAGCTCACGTCCCACCGTCTGCCGGGCTTCTCGGAAGTGAAGCGCAACGATGTGGTGGTGTTCAACGTGCCCTTCGAAAACCAGCATCCCGCCGACCTGCGCACCAACTATATCAAGCGCTGCGTGGCCGTGGCCGGCGACGTGCTCGAAATCAAGGATCAGCAGGTCTACATCAACGGCCAGCCCGCCGTCAACCCGCCCGAAAGCCAGAACCGCTACTTCCTGCAGGTAAGCGAGCCCGTGCGCGATAAGATCTTCCAGGATCAGGGCGTTTCGGACTTCAACAGCCCCACGGGCGTGCCCCAGGCCCAGGTCACCACGATGGGCCCGGCCTACGTGGTGGACATGACCCCGAAAACCGCCGAGTACTTCAAGCAGCAGTCCTTTATCAAGGGCGTCGTGCTCGACAAGTCGGAGGCGGGCGTGGGAGAGCCGGACGTATTTCCGAATAACCCCGACTACCCCAGCAGCCAGCCCAACATGTCCGCCTCGCCCTTCAGCAAGTGGAATAAGGACAACTATGGCCCTTTGCAGCTGCCCAAGGAAGGCCAGACGGTGCAGCTGACGCCCCAGAACACGCCCATCTATCAGAAAATCATCCTGCGCTACGAGCACAACGAGGGCGTCACAATGCAGAACGGCGTCATCATGCAGAACGGTAAGCCTCTGACCAGCTATACCTTCAAGCAGGACTACTTTTTCATGATGGGCGACAACCGCCACGACTCCCTCGACTCGCGCTACTGGGGCTTCGTGCCCAAGGACCACATCGTGGGCAAGGCCGTCATGATCTGGCTGTCGGTAAACCCCTACGCCGACTTCCTGCACAAAATCCGCTGGAGCCGCCTGTTCAACATCATCGACTAAAACCACGGATTCGGCCGGATTCATCGGATTGGTCGGATTTCGCGGACGATTTTACTCCACACCAAAAAGGCCACCCGTACGGGTGGCCTTTTTGATTATTTCATCTTATCAGCCGACTAATAAGCAGTGGTCAGAAGTCAGCGGACATTGCGCCGGCTACAAAATCCGTGTAATCCGATGCATCCGGCCGAATCCGTGGTCTACCACTCAATCGGCTGTTCGCCGTGCGCCTGCAGGTAGTCGTTCGTTTTGCTGAAGGGCTTGGAGCCGAAGAAGCCCCGGTCGGCGGCGTAGGGCGAGGGATGCGCCGATTTGAGTACCAGGTGCTTCTGCTCGTCGATGACTTCGCCCTTCTTCTGGGCGGAGGCCCCCCAGAGAATGAAGACGACGTGCTCCTTACCCTCGGAAATCTTCTGGATGACGGCGTCGGTGAACTGCTCCCAGCCCCGCTTCTGGTGCGACGCCGGCTCGGCGGCCCGCACGGTGAGCGTGGCATTGAGCAGCAGCACGCCCTGCCGGGCCCAGCGGTCCAGGTTGCCGTTGGGCGCGGGCGGCGTGCCGGGCAGGTCACTCTGCAGCTCCTTGAAGATGTTTTGCAACGAGGGCGGCGTGCGAATCCCGTCGGCCACGGAGAAGGACAGCCCATTGGCCTGGCCCTTGCCGTGGTACGGATCCTGGCCCAGAATTACGACTTTCACTTCGTCGAACGGGCAAGCGTCGAAGGCGTGAAAAATGCTCGGGCCGGGCGGATACACGGTGGCCGTGGCATACTCCCCGCGCACGTAGGCAATCAGGTGCTGAAAATATGGCTTTTCGAACTCGTCGGCGAGAACCTTCCGCCAGCTTTCTTCTATCTTTACTGACATTTTTGTGGACATTGAGGTAAGTTTTTAGCGGGTTGGGCAAGCCATTGACAGCCCCGAATGCGTAGATAAACCAATTCCCGAAAACGGCTGTTTGTTCTCCACCGCTTAGCCCAGGAGCCATGAATACCACGACAACGCAAGGCGTAACGGTAAGCGTTACGACCAACTATCTGCCCGATTATTCCAGTCCTAGCCAGGAACACTACGTGTTTGCCTACAAGATTGATATTCTCAACGGCAGCGAATATACGGTGAAGCTGCTCCGGCGCCATTGGTACATCTACGACGCCAACGGCGTGGTACGCGAAGTGGAAGGCGAAGGCGTGGTCGGCCAGCAGCCCGTGCTGGAGCCCGGCGAGTCGCACCAGTACGTGTCGGGCTGCAACCTGAAATCGGGGCTGGGCAAGATGCGCGGCACCTATCAGATGGAGCGCCTCGTGGACGGCAAAGAGTTTACGGTTGATATCCCGGAGTTCACCCTCGTGGTGCCCTACCGCCTGAATTAAGTTTTTGGCACTTCGTTTTTGGTTTTTGGGGCCGCATCATACTCGTCCGGGACCAAGCCAAAAACCAAAAACCATCCTCCAAAAACCATTGCCCTTTGCTTTTCCAAGCTTTCAGCTACATCCAATTTTTACTCCGCTCGGGGAATGCGCACGGTCTGCATTCCCCGTTCGTTTTTGGGCTCTATACCCGCGTCATTCACGACGTCGACACCCCAGAGGCGGCCTACGCGCCCGTGGAGGTCCGGCGGCAGGAGTTGCGGCAAAGTCCGGACAGCATTACGGTGCGCGACTTTGGCGCGGGCTCCCACACCGGCGCGGGCCGGCAGCGCCGAATCCGGGACATTGCCCGCACCGCCGCCAAGCCCCGGCAGTTCGGGCAGCTGCTGTTTCGGCTGGTGCGGCACTTCCGGCCCCGCGTGGTGCTGGAGCTGGGCACCTCCCTGGGCCTGACCACCGCCTACCTGGCCTCGGCTGCGCCCCAGGCGCACGTCGTCACCTTCGAGGGCTGCCCGCAGACGGCCGCCGTGGCCCGGCAGACCTTCGCGCAGCTGCACCTGACCAATATTGAGCAGGTGGAAGGCAACCTCGACGACACCCTGGCTCCGGCCCTGGCCGCGCTGCCCGGCCCGCTCGACTTCGCCTTCTTCGACGGCAACCACCGCTACGAGCCCACGGTGCGCTACTTCGAGCAGTGCCTGCCCTATCGCACCGAGCACAGCGTGTTTGTGCTGGACGACATCCACTGGTCGGCGGAAATGGACCGGGCCTGGCGCACCATCCGGCAACACCCGGATGTGCTGCTGACCATCGACCTGTTCTACGTCGGGCTGGTGTTTTTCCGCCGTAACCAGCCCAAGCAGCACTTCACGCTCCGCTTCGACAATGTAGTCGACAAGCTGCTGAACCGCGTGAAGGGCCTGTCGGCTTAGTCAGTTGCCAGTCAGTACACACTGGCAACTGGTAACCGACCCTACCGGATGGCTTCCCGCACTTTGGTGAGCTTGATGAGCAGCTCTTCTAGCTTGTCGAGGGCCAGCATGTTGGCGCCGTCCGATTTGGCGGTGGCAGGTGTCGGGTGGGTTTCGATGAACAGGCCGTCGGCGCCCACGGCAATGGCGGCTTTGGCAATGGTTTCGATGAGGGCTGGCTGCCCGCCCGTCACGCCGCTGGCCTGGTTAGGCTGTTGCAACGAGTGCGTCACGTCCATCACCACGGGCACGCCGAAGCGGCGCATGGCGGGCAGGTTGCGGAAGTCCACCACGAGGTCGGAGTAGCCGAAGGAATTGCCCCGGTCGGTCAGAATTACGTTTGGGTTGCCCGACTGCTGCACCTTGTCCACGGCAAACTGCATCGACTCCCCGCTCAGAAACTGGCCTTTCTTTACGTTCACCACCTTGCCGGTTTTGGCCGCGGCCACCAGCAAATCAGTCTGCCGGCACAGAAACGCCGGAATCTGGAGCACATCGACGTACTCGGCGGCGAAGGCCGCTTCCTCCGATTCATGAATATCCGTCACCGTCGGCACCCCGATTTCACGGCTCACCTTAGCCAGGATTTTCAGGGCCGTTTCGTCGCCGATACCGGTGAAGGAATCGAGGCGGCTGCGGTTGGCCTTACGGTAGGAGCCCTTGAAGATATAGGGAATTTGGAGCTTGTCGGTCATGTGCTTCACCTTCTCGGCAATGCGCAGGGCCATGTCTTCGCCCTCGATGACGCAGGGGCCCGCCATGAGGAAAAACTGGCCGGAGTTGGTATTGCGGAAATGGGGCAGCGTGTTGGCGAGGTTGGTCAGCATGGGGAAGGTATCAGGTAGTTGGTACTGGGTAGTGAGACGGAAACGGGCGGCTGGCGCTGGTAGTAGACGGTAGCGGCAAAGGTTGGAGACAGGTCGAAGTGAGAGTACCTATATCCAACTACTTATTACCAACTACTAACTACCCTTACTTCCTTTTCAGGCAGATAAACAGCTCCCGCCCCTGCCGGGGCGGCAGGGAGTTGTGGGCCGTTTCGAAATGAGTGAAGTCGAAATATGGTGCAAAATACGCGCGGTATTCTTCCCGCGTGCCCCCGAAGGGCGGCTCAGGGCTCGGGGCGAAGTCGGTATCGAACAGCAGGCCCATGAGCGTGCCGCCGGGCCGGAGCAGCATGGCGCACTTCTGAGCGTAGGCGGGGCGCAGCTGCGGGTCGAGGGCGCAAAAAAAAGTTTGCTCCACGATAAGGTCGTAGGGCGGCTGGCTGGGCAGCCGGAAAAAGTCTTCGAGCAGCAGGTGATCCGCCGGGAAGCCGGGCACGCGCTGCTGCAGGGCCTGCAGGGCTTCGGGCGCCACGTCGGCCACGAAAATATTTTCGTATCCTTGATCGTGCAGATACTCCGCCTCGTAGGCCCGGCCCGCGCCCGGAATCAGGATGCGGCGGTTGTCGGGCGGCCCCAGCTGGGTGAAATAGTCGCGCAGCGGGGGCGTTATCGAGCCCGTATCCCAGCCGGTGCGGCCGGTAGCGTAACGCTCCTGCCAGTAGGCGGCATCCAGCGGCGAATCCATTTTCATGCGGATGTAGTATTTAAGCCTTAAACTTGCCTGGGCCGGCAATCCCTTTATTTTTGCCCAAAGGTAACCTCCCCTTCCGGATTGTTCCGGCTTCATTCAAACCCCTCCCGCAATGGAACAAGATCAAAACCCCGAGCCCAAGAACAACAACCGCGTGCTGCTGATTGTGGCCCTGATCCTGGTTTTGCTCGGCATCAATGGCGTGCTGTTTTACATGAACCAGCAGAAGGGTCAGCAAAACGAGCAGCTCACCGCCGACCTCAAGGTGAAAGACTCCAAGCTAGAGGAGCAAATCAAGCAGTACGAGGCCCTGAAGGCCGATTTTGAGCGCCAGAGTCAGGAAGTGCAGGGCATGGGCCTGGCCAACGACTCGCTCGAGGCCAAAATTGCCTCCATCAACGCCGACCTGCTCAAGCTGCGCTCCTTCAAGGCCGGCAGCTTCTCCATCGGGGAGCAGCGCCGCTTCCGCGACCGGGCCGCCAACTTCGAGGTGCAGCTTCGCAAAAAGGACCAGGAAATTGCCCAGCTCAAGCAGGACAACGAGGCCCTCTACACCGAAACCACCACGCTGAAAGAGCGCCAGAACCGCCTCACTGACACGATTTCGACCGTGGTGCGCTCCAACCAGGAGCTGTCGGAGAAAGTATCCATTGCCTCGCGCCTGCAGGCCGAGAATATCCGGGTGGGCGTGGTCAACTCCCGCAACAAGGAAAAGGACGACGACGACAACGAGTTTAAGGCCAAGCGCGTGGAGAAAATTAAGGTTACCTTCAACCTAGCCCGCAACGACGTGTCGCCGAAGGAAACCAAGCAGGTAATGATGCGCCTGATCGAGCCCGACGGCGCCGCGCTCTACAACCTGAGCACCGGCGGCGGCACGTTCATGATTGACGGCTCGGAGGCTTTCTACACCGCCAAGCAGGACCTCGTGTATGATAATACCCGCCAGCCCGTGCAATTCCTGTACGCCAAGGGCGCGCCCTACAAAACCGGCCTGCACACCGTGGAGCTCTACGAAGGCGGCGTGCTGATCGGCAAAACGACGTTTACGCTAAAGTAGGGACTTGTCTGTCGGGGACTTGGATTCGCTTCGGCTTCCCTCTCCACTGCCACTGCTCACTTTTAACAGAAAGGCCCCAGCTGCACAGCCGGGGCCTTTCTGTTGAAAGCGGAACGACAACTTAGGGCCCCAAAGCCAGGACCCCAAGTCCCTAAACGCCCAGCGAAGCCTCGAATTCGTCGAGCTTCTTGTGAGTGGCCGTGATATTCTCGGTGAAGATAACCAGCACGGAACCGTCGCGGGCCGTTTTCAGGGCGTGGTCGATAGCCTCGGGCTCGTGCTCAATGTAGGTTACCGGCAAGTCGGCTTTGTCGAGGCGCAGGCCCTTTTCCATCAGGGACTTGATTTCTTCGGCAGTTTTACCCCGCAGGTCGCGGTCCTGCCGCAGCACCACCTCGTCGAAGATCCGGCCGGCAATGCGGGAAAAGCCCAGCGTGTCCTCGTCGCGCCGGTCGCCCAAACCCGACACAATGCCGACCTTGTGCGTGGCCGGCGTGGCGTTCAGAAACTCGGCAAATTTCTGAATGCCGGCCGTATTGTGGGCGTAGTCCACGATGACCTCGAACTTCGGAAACTTGTAGATGTTCATGCGGCCCGGCGTTTTGGCCGCCGACGGAATGAACGTGCGCAGCGCCGTCTTGATGTCGTCGCGCTCGAAGCCGGCCAGGTAGCCCGCCAGCGCCGCCGCCAGGCTGTTTTCGATGTTGAAGCCGGCCCGGCCCCCGAAGGTAATCGGGAACTCGGCGGCCCGGTCGATGCGCAGCTTGTAGCTGTTGCGGTAAATCGTGACGTAGCCCTCTTCGTACACGGCCGCCACGCCGCCGGCTTCCACGTGGTCGAGGATGCGGGGGTTGTTTTCGTCCATGCTAAACAGGGCCACGCGGCACTGCAGGCCCTTGGCCATGGCGTACACCAGGTCGTCGTCGGCGTTGAGCACGGCCCAGCCGTTTTTGCGCACGGTGCGGGGCAGTACGCCCTTCACCTCGGCCATTTCTTCTACCGTGTGAATGTCGCGCAAACCCAGGTGGTCGGCGGCAACGTTGGTCACCACGGCAATGTCGCAGGTGTGGAAGCCCAGGCCGGAGCGCAACATGCCGCCGCGGGCCGTTTCGAGCACCGCAAAGTTCACGGTCGGGTCCTTGAGCACGAACTCCGCGCTGACGCCGCCGGTGCAGTCGCCTTTCTGCAGCTGCTTGTTCTGGATGTAGATGCCGTCGGTGGTCGTGAAGCCCACTTTATAGCCCTTGGACGCCACCATGTGCGCAATCAGGCGCGTGGTCGTGGTCTTGCCGTTGGTGCCCGTCACGGCAATAATGGGGATGCGGGCGGTGGAGCCGGGTGGAAACAGCATGTCGACTACCGGCGCGGCCACGTTGCGGGCCAGCCCGACGGTGGGCGAAATGTGCATCCGGAAGCCGGGCGCGGCATTTACTTCAATCACTGCCCCGCGCGACTCGTTCAGGGGCACGGCAATGTCGTTGGTGAGCAGGTCGATGCCGCAGATGTCGAGCCCGATGATGCCTCCAACCCGCTCGGCGAGCAGCACGTTGTAAGGGTGCAGCAGGTCGGTGACGTCGGTGGCAGTGCCGCCGGTGCTGATGTTGGCCGTGCTCTTCAGGTACACCACTTCGTCGACCGGCAGCACCGACTTCAGCGTCAATCCGGCGCTTTTCAGGATGTCCAGCGTGTGCTTGTCGGCCTTGATGCTGGTCAGCACCTTCTCGTGGCCGATGCCGCGGCGCGGGTCCTTGTTGACTTCGTCGATAAGCTGCTGAATGGTGCTTTTACCGTCACCGGTGACGGCGGCCGGGGTGCGCTTGGCGGCGGCTACCAGCTTGCCATTCACTACCAGCAGGCGGAAGTCGTGGCCTTCGATGAACTGCTCCACAATAACGGCGCGTGAGTACACCTGCGCGGCCTTGAAGCCGGCCAGCGCGTCTTTCCAGTTCATGATGCGGATGGTGGCACCCTTGCCGTGGTTGCCGTCGAGGGGCTTGGTCACGATGGGGAAGCCCAGCTCCTCAATGGCGTCGCGCAGGCCGGCCTCGGAATACACCGTGGTGCCGTTGGGCACCGGCACGCCGGCATCCTTGAGCATGGCCTTCGTGCGGTTCTTGTTGCCGGCAATTTCGACGCCCGCGTGCGAGGTCTGCGACGTGGTGGTGGCCCAGATGCGCTTCTGGTTTATGCCGTAGCCCAGCTGGATGATGCTGGTGTTCTTGAGCTGGATGTAGGGAATGTTGCGCGAGGCGGCCTCGGCCACGATGCTCCAGGTGCTGGGCCCGAAGAACTCGTCCTCCCGGATTTCGTGCAGCTCGGCGATGATGGGTTTGATGTCGACCTTCTCCTTCTTGCACAGCGCCTCCACTATTTCCACGGCCGCCTCGGCCGCGACGCGGCCGGCGCGCTCTTCCTGGTAGGCAAACACCACGAACTCCACGCCTTCTTCCTTGGCCGGGTACGACTTGCCCCAGTACACGGGCATGCCTGCCAGCCGCTGCAATTCCAGCGCCACGTGCTGAATGACGTGGCCCAGCGGCTCACCGTCGGCCAGCTGCTCCTGGCTCAGCGGCGGGTGCTTGGCCGACTGCTTGGCGGAGGTATAGCCCGAGTTGGCCGACGTGTCGCCGGGGCGGCCCAAACCGGGCAGCAGCTTGGTGAGGCGGCCGGCCAGGCCCGGCACGGCATTGGACCACTTATCGGCGTAGTCGCCGAGGTCCACCTTCATAACAATGAGCTTAAAATGCTTTACGGACCAGTAGCTCGGGCCGCGCATCGTGCGGAGGTCAATAATCTTCATACTGTGTTTTGGGGGTGCAGGTCGAATTGTGCGCGGTTGTACGCGGAATTGAAATGTAGGGATAATGATTCAGGAAACCGCATTTGCGGCATTTTTACCTAAAATCTGAACCCTAGTAACCTCAACGGTACCTATCCGCAGGAATCTGCCCTTGTGCCGGAAACCCCAAAACGCAAAAAACCCGGTCGGGGCTAGTCGACCGGGTAACAAGCTAAATAGAAAACAGGAACTAGAAAAAGAGGTGACGAGCGGATTCGAACCGCTGTAGGAGGTTTTGCAGACCTCTACCTAGCCACTCGGTCACGTCACCGGAATGGGTTGCAAAGCTAAGGTATCGCGCCGCGTTTACCAAACCACTGCTCAGATTTTCCTGCTGAAGCGGGTTAACGGGTTGGCAGCCTGAAAGAAGAAATGACGCTTGCACCCCGCCTACAAGCCAAAAAAAGGCCCCGAACTGCTCCGGGGCCTTTTTCACTTACTCAAAGCAGGAAGCACTAGGCTTTCTCTTCGTCCTTTTTGTCGGCGGCTTCGTCGCCGGCAACTAGGCCTTTGGCTTTCTCCACAACGTCACCAGCTACTTCGGTCACTTTGTCGATGGCGTCGCCGGCAACCTCTTTGGCTTTGTTGAAAGCGTCGGAGTGCGTAGCGGCGTCGATGGCCTCACCGGCAACTTCTTTAGCCTTATCGAAGGCGGCGGAAGCGGCACCGGTTACGGCCGCCAGAATACCACCTTCGGCCGGAGCCTCGGTAGCGGGAGCTTCAGCGGCCGGAGCGGCTTTCGGAGCGGCGGCCAGCTTCTGCTCGCCAGCCTGACGCTCGGTGCCCATCATCTTGTCGCGCAGGGCCGACAGAGCGTCCAGGTCGCCGAGGGTCGACTTCTCAGCCGTGGTCGGCTTCTTGAGGTCGCTCAGCTTGCCTTCGCCCTGGGCGGCAGCGCCGCCGGCAGGCTTCTTCTTGGTGAACTTCGAGTTGCGGCTGTCTTCTTCCTGCTGCTGATTGAACACAGCGGTGTGCGACAGCACAATGCGACGGTCATCTTTCGAGAATTCCACGACGCGGAAGTCCAGCTGCTCGCCGTTCTCGGCGTTCGAGCCGTCCTCTTTCACCAGCGACTTCGGATAAGCGAAGCCTTCGATGCCGTAGGGCAGTTCGAGCACCGCGCCACGGTCGTTTTTCTCCGTAATCGTAGCCTTGTGCACCGAGCCGGGGGTGAATACCGTCTGGAACGTATCCCAGGGATTTTCTTCCAGCTGCTTGTGGCCCAAGGCCAGCCGACGATTGGTAACGTCCAACTCCAGCACTACCACGTCCAGACGGTCGCCCACCTTCACCACTTCGGAGGGGTGCTTGATCTTCTTGGTCCACGACAGGTCCGAAACGTGCACGAGGCCGTCCACACCTTCTTCCAGCTCGACGAACAGGCCGAAGTTGGTCAGGTTACGCACCAAACCGTTGTGCTTGCTGCCAACGGCGTACTTGGTGCCGAAGTCGCCACGGGTCCATGGGTCTTCGCTGAGCTGCTTGATGCCCAGGCTCATCTTGCGGTCTTCGCGGTCGAGGGTCAGAATCTGCGCCTCTACTACGTCGCCCTGCTTGATGAAGTCCTGCGGGTTGCGCAGGTGCTGGCTCCAGCTCATTTCCGAAACGTGGATCAGGCCTTCGACGCCCGGCACGATTTCCATGAACGCGCCGTAGTCGGCTACGTTCACGATGCGGCCTTTCACCTTGGTGCCCACGCCCATGTCGGCGGGTAGCGAATCCCACGGATGCGGGGTCAGCTGCTTCAGGCCGAGGCTGATACGCTTCTTGGCTTCGTCGAAGTCGAGAACCACGACGTTGAGTTTCTGATCCAGCTGCAGGACTTCCGATGGATGCGCGATGCGGCCCCACGAGATGTCGGTGATGTGCAGCAGACCGTCGACGCCGCCGAGGTCGATGAACACGCCGAAGTTGGTCATGTTCTTGATAACGCCCTCGAGGATCTGGCCTTTTTCGAGGTTGTTGAGGATGGCTTCGCGCTGCTTCTCGAGGTCTTTCTCGATCAGGACTTTGTGCGAAACTACCACGTTGTCGAAGGCGGCGTTGATTTTCACCACTTTCACTTCCATGCGCCGGCCAACATAGATGTCGAAGTCACGGATGGGCTTCACGTCAATCTGCGAGCCGGGCAGGAAGGCTTCTACGCCGTCCAGATCCATGATCAGACCACCTTTGGTCCGCCGCTTCACTACGCCTTCCAGAATGGTGTCATTCTCCAGAGCGTCGTAAATCGACTTCCAAGCCTGCTTGATTTTTGCCTTTTTGCGCGACAAAATCAGCTGACCGTTCGAGTCTTCCTGATCTTCGATGAATACCTCCACCTGGTCGCCGATTTTCAGGTCTACCAGGTCGCGGAATTCCGACAGGGGCACCAGGCCGTCCGACTTGAAGCCGATGTTCAGGATAACGTCGCGGTCGGTGATACCTACAACGGTACCTTTTACCACTTCTTCTTCCTGAACGGTCGTCAGCGTGTCGCCGTACATCTGCTCCATCTCGGCGCGCTGCTCAGCGGTGTAGTTACCACCAAACTGCGAGGCTCCGAGGTTGTCCCAATCGAAGTTGTCTACTACTTCTACTGCCATAATACGTGTTGGCCCTTCTGTACACGTCCGGCGCAGGGCCCCCAACCGGAACGCGTTATGAGTAACTTCCTGAAGCTCAGCCTCAGACCCCGCCACCCTGGCGGGGCGGCAAAGATACGGAGTTGGCGGCAGGATTCCGAGTTCCAAAATGGAGGATAACCCTTTAATTCCAGCCTACTTAGCCGCAGCCTGCCGAAACACCTTAAAAGCCCTACCCCACCGGGCTACGCAGCACGGCGGAACAGGGCTTTTTTAATAACCGAGTAATAGTGGCTGCCTAGCCGCGGAAAACCCGCTCGACGGATTTGCTCTGCGCAGGAATAGCATCGGGCAGGTCGGTATCGTCGATGATGTACAGGGGCCGCTGCCGGGCGTTGGCGCCCAGGCGGGCAATGTACTCGCCGATAACGCCAACGGCCATCAGCTGCACGCCGCCCAGAAACAGGATGCTCACCATCAGCGAAGGCCAGCCTACGCCGTAGTTCTGCATAAAAAAGCGGGCGTACACTGCGTACATCATCACCAGAAAAGCCGCGCCCGATACGATGAAGCCGCCGATAGTGGCAATGCGCAGGGGCAGGTCGGAGAAGGACGTGATGCCGTCCATGGCCAGCCGGATGAGCTTGCTGTAGGTGTAGCCGGGCACACCGCCGGCGCGCTCCGAGCGGTCAAACTCCAGGAACGTCTGCCGGTAGCCAATCCAGGAAATCTGGCCGCGGATAAACTTGTTCTGCTCGGGCATCTGCTTCAGCGCATTCACCACCTTGCGCGAGATAATGCGGAAGTCGCCGGTATCGAGCGGAATATCAACGGAGGTGATGCGGGCCAGCAGGCGGTAAAAAACTTTGGCGGTAAACTTCTTGATGACGCTTTCGCCCTGGCGCGTGCGCCGCTTGGCGTACACCACCTCGTAGCCCTCCTTGAGCTTGGCGTAAAGCTCCGGAATCAGCTCGGGCGGGTCCTGCAGGTCGCCATCCATCACCACCACCGTGGCGCCCGACGACAGATCCAGGCCGGCGGTAATGGCAATCTGGTGGCCGAAGTTGCGGCTGAAGTTGATGTAGTGAATCCGCGAATCGCGGGCGGCCAGGGCCCGGATCTGCTCCAGGGAGCTGTCGCGGGAGCCGTCGTTGATATAAATCAGCTCCGTTTGGAGCGGTAGCGCGTCGAGAACCGCGCTGACGCGCGCGTTCAGCGCGGGCAGGTTGGTTTCCTCATTGAAGATCGGGATGACGATGGAAATATCCACGGGGTGCGGCTAAGGGTTAGGCGGCCAGCGGCTTGCGGGCCAGGGCAAACACACTCACGCCCACGGGAGCGTTAATGAGCTGGAGGAGGCGGTTTTCGGCGGTGATGAAGCTCCGCAGCAACGTGTTCAGCAGCGGAGGCGTGGCAAAGAAGTCGTCTTTCTGCGGCTGGTCGTCGGCCACGGCCGGCTGAAAGCGCTTGAGCAGGCGGACTGCCGCGGTAGGAAAAAACAGGCCGACGTTCCAGTACGAGCGGCGCTTTACCTGCAGACCCGCTTTGGTGAGGCTCGTGTCCAGCTGGGCCGAGGTGTAGCGCCGGAAGTGCTGGTTGACCACGTCGTGCTTGCCCCACAGGAAGGTGAAGGCCGGCACGAACACGAGGAGCTGGCCGCCGGGCCGCAGCACGCGCGTCCATTCGCGCAGCGCCTGGGCTTCGTCGGCAATGTGCTCAAGCACGTCGGAGGCAATGACGAGGTCGAACGAGGCATCGGGAAAATCGAGGTGGGCACCATCCATGCACGACACGTTGGCGATGCCGCGCTGCTGAGCCACGGCAATGCCCGCCTCACTCACGTCGATGCCGGTCAGGTCAGAGTAGCCGGTTTTGGTCAGGCGCTGCAGGAGCGGCCCACCGGAGCAGCCGATTTCCAGAATGGCCGCCGTTTTGGGCAGGCGCAGATCCTGGACCATGCGGAAAACCATGTCGCGCCGCGCCTGAAACCACCAGTAGTTTTCTTCGATCTGGTGGTATTTTAGTTCGTACTCGATGTTCATTTTTTTGTACAGGCCCAGTAGGCTTACTCTGCCCGGCTACCTCAAAGTGGAAGCTACTCAAGCGGTGGTTATGCTGAAAACAGGAGCAGTTAGAAAAGCCTAGTGCCTGAGCGGCGTCGTTGGTAGCAGCGTTGAGTAAGCCGGGCGCGGCCGGCGCGAATCCAGCAGCAGAAAAGCAAAAATGCTCAATTTATTCTGGCTACCCAACTTCGCCCGCTGGCGGTGAGGCGGAGGTTTCGTGTTCCGCCCCTAGTTATGGCCCCGCGCGCTATTTATGGAGCAGGGACAATATCTTGATGCCGTTGACCCGCAACGCGTGTACTTCCCGGCCCAGCGAGTCCGGATAAGGCTCGGGATGGGTGCGGTAGCCGGCGAAGTAGTACAAGTCCTTCGGGTCGGAGGTTATCTGAAACCGGGCCCGGTCCTCGGGCTTCAGAATGGCCAGGTTGTTCTCCAGCACAATGGGGAAAGCCCCATTATTCACGTGCAGTATCGGGGCGGAGTCGTGGGCCAGGATCCACTCCAGCCCTTCCCGGTAGGATAGGCCCCAGTAGTCCCGCTCGAAGAGGGCTTCGGCCTTATGAGCCGGTAAAAAGGAGAAGTAGATTTGCTGGTGTGGGTGCGACGTTACCATGCGCCCCAGCGTATAGGCCCCTTCCATACCGGCCAGCACCGCCACTGCCAGCGCCACCCGCCGCAGTGCCGGCCGCGGCTGGCTCAGCTGCCACACGGCGTAGATGCCGCGCACGGCCAGCAGCAGCATGGCCGGATAAATAAAGTACAGGTGCCGCCAGCCATCATAAATAATCGAGTGCAGCGCGACAACCATGAAAATGGGAATGACAAACCAGCCACTGAACAGCAGGTCGAGCCGGCCCTCGAAGGTACGCAGAGGCGCGAGGCCCCGACGCAACAGCAGAAACACGTACGACAAGGAACCCACCACGAAAGCCAGGGTGTAAGCCACCGGGGTGCTGATGGCAATCCAGACGGGCGCGTAGTGCCAGGGCAGTTCCGTGGCAAGAACCATGTCGCCGATGTAGAGCAGGGTGCCTTCCCAGCGAAAGCGCTGCATGTTGTCGAAGGCCTGCGCAAAGCTGGCGACGGAGTCTTCCCACAGATAGGGCCAGCCGGCCACGGTAAACACCCAGGTCGCCACGCAGTATACCAGCACCACTTGCAGCAGCAGCCAGCGGCTTTTTTTAGTGCCGGGAGCCAGCAGGGCCTCCAGCGCAAACATGCCGATGGACAGCGCGAAGAGCATGCAGCCCAGAATCCGCACGTCGGTGGCGGCGGCGGTGGCCAGGCCGTGCAGCACGGCCCGGCCCAGCGTGGGCCGCTCCAGCAGGCGCACCAGCGTGTAAATGGCCAGCGTAAACAGCGCCATGAACACCAGGTCTTTCCCATTGTAGAAAGCGTCGGCGAAAATCCGGGGCGACAGAACCAGCAAGGTGCTGGCGAGCAGGCCCCACTGCCAGCTTCGGAAGCGAATCCGCCCCAGGTTGTACATGGCCCAGGTGCCCAGCACAAACGTCAGGAAGGTGCAGAAGTGCCGCAGCAGGTAGTAGGCCCGGGAGTCGATGCCACCTTTGAAGATTTCGTAAAAGGCCAGCGGCAGGTGAAATAAGGCGCCGTGGTCAATTTCCGAGTGGCCGTAGAAACTTGGCACGTTGGTCAGCACGGGCTGCTTGGCCACCCAGTCTGGGGCCACATACCCGAGCATGTACTTGGCGTTGACCAGCCCGTTGGTGCGGTCAATGGACTCGTCCCAGGATACGCCGTAGTCCTTGTAGAGAAACAGCCCGACCAGCAGCAGCAGCGTGAAATAGCCGCCCACGTACCAGTTGCGCCGCCCGGTTTCCGATAGATTTCTTAGTACTTCTTGAGGCCGATAGGAGGGCATATACCGCGTGCAACGTGTTATTTAACGATGCAATATGCACCAAAAAGAGTTTCAGTCGGGCGCCGGCAGGCCCTGGTCGGGCAGGCGGCACGGGCGGCGGCGAGACCGTAGGCACCGCCTGTCTGAGCCCAGCCGGCCGGGCACATGGCGGGAAATGGCCAACAAAATTCCGGCGAGCCGTTTTCGCTTTATCCCGCTATTTCTGCCGTTCACCGACCAGGTTTTTGGCTTCGTCCTTACTCGGGGATAAGCCGGATTGCCTATATAGCTCGACTATGGTAACCCACCACTGCGGGATGTAGTATCCACTCTTACACCACAACCCAAACTCTCCTACCTATGAGCTACATCAAAGTCGGCCAGGACGCCAACGGTCAAGACATCAAGCTGCACTACACCGACCAGGGCCAGGGCAACCCGGTCGTGCTGATTCACGGCTGGCCCGCCTCTTACGAAATGTGGGAATACCAGCTGGCCGAACTGCCCAAGCACAACAACCGCGTCATTGCCTACACCCGCCGCGGCTTTGGCCAGTCGACTAAAACCTGGGACGGCCACAACTACGACACTCTGGCCGACGATTTGAAAGCCGTACTGGACCATCTCGACCTGCAGGACGTGACGCTGGTCGGCTTCTCGATGGGCGGCGGCGAAGTGGCCCGCTACATGAGCCGCCACGGCGGCGCCCGCGTGGCGCGGGTGGCTTTCGTGGCGGCCGTAACGCCGTTCTTGCTGCAAACCGACGACAACCCCGACGGCGCACCCAAGGAAAACTTCGACAAGATGGTGGAAGGCATCCGCAAGGACCGGTTCGACTTCCTGTCCACCTTCGGTAAGCAATTCTTCGGCGTGGGCGTCATCAGCCACCCGGTGAGCAGCGCCACACTCGACTGGATGCAGGCTCTGTGCCAGGTTGCCTCGCCCCGCGCCACCGAGCAGGACGTGTATGCCTTTGCCGCCACCGACTTCCGCCAGGATCTGCAGAGCCTAAAAGTGCCCACGTTGGTCATTCACGGCAGCTCCGACTCCACCGTGCCGGCCAAAGTAAGTGGGGAGCGGATGACGCAGTACGTGCCCCACGCCCAGTACATCGAGTACGACGGCGCCCCCACGGCCTGTTCATCACGGAAAAAGACCGGCTGAATCAGGACCTGCTGAGCTTCATCGGCGTGGTTGGTGCCGCCCAGACCACGCCCTCGACCTACTAGAGCATAAGGCTCAAACGCAAAAGCGCCCGGTTCCGAAATTCGGAGCCGGGCGCTTTTTTTACGTCCTTTTACTTGTTACTTGGCAGCAGTCGACTAGGCACGACCCATCTCGCGCAGGAAGGCCACGTGCGAAGCTACGGCGTAGCGCATCTTGGGGTACTCGTTGTAGGTGATGTCAAACTCGGCGCAGAGCTGCTTGATAATCTTGCTCAAGGCCGGATAATGCACGTGCGACACTTTCGGAAAGAGGTGATGCTCGACCTGGAAGTTGAGCCCGCCCACGAGCCAGCTGATGATGCGGTTATGGGTGGCAAAGTTGGCCGTGGTCTTGATCTGATGGATGGCCCACTCGTCTTCAAGCTTGCCCGTTACGGCATCCGGTACCGGAAAGGCAGCGTGCTCCACGGTGTGGGCCAGTTGAAACACTAGGCTCAGCACCAGGCCCGCGAAGCTGGTAATGACGGCAAAGCCGGCCAGCCAGCCCCAGAAGCCTACCGTGTAAATGGGCAGAGCTACGTAGAGAAACAGGTTGAGCACCTTGAAGCCCCAGAAGATGATGTGGTCGGCCGTATCCATCTTTTTCAGCGGCAGGCTCCCGATTTTGCGGGTGAAGTACTTCTGGTAGTCCATCACGAAAATCCAGGAGATGTACAGCATACAGTACAAAAACCAGAAGTACAGGTGCTGAAAGCGGTGCAGCTTGTGGCGCTTCTGCGCCACGTTCATACGCATCCAGGGCTGAATGTCAATGTCGTCGTCAAGGCCCTCGATGTTGGTGTAGGTGTGGTGCACGAGGTTGTGCTTGGCGTTCCACATGTAGCTGCTGCCCCCCAGAATGTTGAGGGTAAAAGCCGCGAAGTGGTTGACCCACTTATACTTGCTGAAGCTGCCGTGGGCGCCGTCGTGCATCACGTTGAAGCCGATGCCGGCAATGGTGCCGCCCAGCAGCACGCACTCCAGCAGGGCCCACAGCGGGGCCGGCGTGAAGAACACGAGGTGCACGTAGAGCAGCACGAAAGCGCCGGTGAGCAGCAACGCCTTGCTGATCAGGCTCACGTTGCCGGTCGAAGCCTTGCCGGCTTCCTCGAAATACTCGGCAATGCGGCGCTTGAGCTCGGCGTGGAAAGAGCGCGGGGCCGCGAACTTAGGAATGGCCATAGGGGGAAATTTGCACTGTTGGAACCCGGCAGCCTGCGCTATCGGACGGTGCCGTACCTACCTTCTGGCATCCACGGCCAGCCGGGGCACCTTGCCGCGGCTGTACTCTGGCGGCGGAAACACGATGGTGTTTCCCCCAAAAAGAAAAGCGCTGTCGACGAATTGGCCAAAACGAACTGGCTATATCCGTCGGTAACGCTTTTGTTATTTTTCCAACGCCGACCCGCTCAAAATAGTGCGGCCGGCCGCTCAGCTTATTTGCGGCCCATTTCCCTTAGGAATGCCACGTGCGAAGCCACGGCGTACCGCATCTTCGGGTAATCGTTGTAGGTGATGCCAAACTCCTCGCAGGCCTGCCGGACGATTTTGCTCAGCGCCGGGTAGTGCACGTGCGAGATGGTGGGAAACAGATGGTGCTCGACCTGAAAGTTGAGCCCGCCCATCAGCCAGCTGATAACGCGGTTATGGGTGGCGAAGTTAGCGGTAGTTTTGATCTGGTGGATGGCCCACTCGTCTTCGAGCTTGCCGGTTACCTCGTCGGGCATGGGGAAGGCGGCCTGCTCTACGGTATGGGCCAGTTGAAACACCAAGCTCAGGGAGAAGCCGGCCACGGCCATAAACACCAGAAAGCCCACCAGCCAGCTCACGAAGCCCACCATGTAAATGGGCAGCGCCACGAACAGCAGCAGGTGCAGTACCTTGAAGCCCCAGAACACGCCTTCGTCGGTGGCCGTCATCTTCTTGATGGGCATCTCCCCTATCTTACCCTTGAAGTACTTCTGGTAATCCATAAAGAAAATCCAGGCGATGAACAGCAGGGCGTAGAAAAACCAGAAGTACAGGTGCTGGAAGCGGTGCAGCTTATAGCGCGGCTGCGTGCTGCTCAGGCGCAGCCAGGGCTGGGCATCAATATCGTCGTCGACGCCGCCGATGTTGGTGTACATGTGGTGAATCAGGTTGTGCTTCATGTTCCACATGAAGCTGTTGCCGCCCAACACGTTGAGGGTGAAGGAAGCAAACTGGTTCACCCAGCGGCGCTTGCTGAAGCTGCCGTGGGCGCCGTCGTGCATCACGTTGAAGCCGATGGCCGCGCCCACGAAGCCCAGCAGCACGCACTCGGCAATGTTGAGCCAGACGGGCGCAGCAAAGAACACGAGGTGCACGTACAGGGCCACGAAAGTGGCCGTCAGCACCAGCGCCTTCACAAACAGGCTGGCGTCGCCGGTAGTAGATTTCTCGGTTTCCTCGAAATAGGTGTTGATTCTGCGCTTGAGCTCAGCATGAAAAGAGCGCGAAGCCGCGAACTTGGGAACTGCCATGAAGGAATGATGGGTGGATCGGGGCAAAGATACCCGATTCAGCCTCAACTAACGGAAGTTAGTTTACCCCGGATTGCGACCCGGGCACCGAGCTTTCACTGCCGCCGCTTATCAGCAGTGCCCGAAATGCGCGCAGGTACCTGAATAACAGCCTCAGCTAGCCGGCGAGCCTACCGGTAAGCCCGTCCGCAGTAGCGGCTGCAGGTCGCGGAAAGGCACAAAAACTTGTACTTCGCCCTGGGCATAGGAGGCTATTTCGTAGGGAGCGTACACGAACACCGCGCCGCCGCTGGTCAGGTACACGTTGTGGGTCACGGGCATCTGCTTCACGAACAGAAACTCATCCATCGGCGTGGTGGGCTCCTGCCCAAGCGTGCGGCGCACGTAGCGGCCCAGCAGATTCTGCAGCGGCGCTTTGGCGTCCGGTCGGAAAATATCGGCGTAGCGCAGCGTCCGGCCGGTGCGTGTATCGAGGGAAAGCACCTGGGTTCCGTAGTTGCCGTGAGCCCCGCCGGTATAGGCGTAAAACTGGCTGCCGATGCTGAGCAGCCCACCCTGGTTCCAGAGAATTTCGGTGATACGCTGCTCCTCGTAGTTGAGGAAGGGCGGGAAGCTCTTGCGCTCCGACGCTGGCAGCTGCTGCAGCGCGTCGTTGGCGGTGCGGCGGTAATCCTTGGTGAAAAGCTGGCCCTGCTCCTGGAAAAGCGCCGCCAGCGTGGGCACGGGACGGGTGTCGAGCGAGTCGCCGTGCAGGGCGCGCAGGATGGTGGCCGCTACCAGCCGCCGCGGGGCCGCCGGGCCGGAACCGGGTTCCAGCGCGAGCAAACTCCAGCGGGCATAGGGCGCGCCTGGCTGCGGGCTTTTGGGAAAAGCCGCCAGCGAATCGAGCAAGTAGCGCGAAACGAACGTCAGCCCACCGGCGGGCACGGCTTCGCGCAGCCGCACGGGCTGGCTATTCCAGGTGCCTACCAGCTCCTGCCCCTGCCGCTTCAGCCGCCACACCGGACTCTCGCCGCCCTCATTCAGCAGCGTGATGCTCTGGTCGAGCAGCACCACGCTGTCGGGGTCCGCAACCGTGTTGCCTTCCACCACGAGCGGCTCTCCGGCGGCGTGGCTGTAGGTGCCGAACAAGTGGCCGCGGGTATGATCGCCCAGGATCTGCGGCCAGCTTTGCAGGTGCAGCGTGATGCTGTCGTTCGGGCCGAGGGCGGCGCGGTAGGTGCGGTACCAGGCCCCGGCCGAGTCGGAAGGTTGCGCGGGCGCGGCGGCCGGCTTGCTCACCGCAGCCGGCTCGGTGGCCATGGCGGCCTTTTTATCGGGGTGGCTCTGGCAGGCGGCCAGCACGGTCAGCGCACTGAGGCCGGCGCGGAAAGGGAGACGACGAAGCATAGCGTTGGCAGAAGCTGGAAAGGGCTTCCGAACGCAAAACACCACAAAAAAGCCGACTGCGGGGCAGTCGGCTTTTCAGGTTCTCAGTTCAGGTAGGCGTGCCAGTTGTGGTCGAGGGTGCCAGCGCTGAGCTTGAGGAAGCCCGACAGCGTGGGCTTCTTGGGCTTCTGGCGAATGTGCAGCCCGGCCTCGTCGGGGGTGCGGTGGCCCTTGGAGTGGTTGCAGCGCGAGCAGGCCGTGAGCAGGTTCGTCCAGCTCGATTCGCCGCCGCGGGAGCGGGGCAGCACGTGGTCGAGGGTCAGGTTTTTGGTTGAGCCGCAGTACTGACACTCAAAATGGTCCCGCTTCATAATGTTGTGGCGGCTCAGGGCAATGCCTTTGTAGGGCACGCGCACGTAGCGCTGCAACCGGATGATGCTGGGCTTGGGATAGGTGTGAGAAATGGTGCGCAAGGTGCCGTGGTCCGAGTTAGCAATCATCTCGGCCTTGTCGAGATAAAGCAATACAAAAGCCTTCTGCACGCTGCACAACGTGATGGCAGTATAATCGCCATTGAGTACAAGCACTTTTTGGTCCATACGCTCAGGGGTCGAATCATCGGGTACAGCGAAAGCTAGATGATTCTAAGCGTATTAACAACAGTTGCCGGTTATGAGTTGCCAGTTGCCAGATTGTTCAATGATGGCCTTTAGCAACTCGTTCCCAGTTACTGACCGCCAGCTACCGGCGGCTTGGTTATTTAACAACTACTAGTACCCTACAACAGGCAACTGGCAAGTGAAACCCAGCACCTTCAGTCCACCAGAATCCGCTTGATGAGGCGCAGCTTGTGGGAGTACTTCTGGCGCTGGCGATTGTAGATGCCGTTGTGGTCGAGCGGGTCGATGCGAACCTCACCGCTGGCGTGCAGAATCTGCTGGTCGTCGAGCATGATGCCCACGTGGACGATGGCGCCGTCGGCGTTATCGAAGAAAGCCAGGTCGCCGGGGCGGGTCTGCGACACGAAGTGTACGGTCTGGCCGTGGTCGATCTGCTGGCGGGCGTCGCGCGGCAGCGCCACCCCGATCAGGCCGTAGAGCTGCTGCATCAGGCCCGAGCAGTCGAGCCCGAACAGGGACTTGCCGCCCCACACGTACGGCGACTTGAGGTATACCTGCCCCATTTTCTGCACCAGCGCCAGGCGCTTATCCACCGGGCCACCGGGGCCGTGGCCGTTGAGCGGGTTGGTGGCGGCCCCGTTGTAGAACATCTGCTGGGCACCCAGGCGCAGCGTCATGCCGTCGAAAAACGGCAGGCGACTACCCAGGGTAACGGGAATACGGGTGTGCGCGTCGCTGACCATCTGCACCACGTCGAGGCTGCGCGGGTGGTCCTGGGCATTCCAGGCGGCGAAATACTCGGCCGTAACGGGCGTGTGCTGCTTGAAGTCGAGCCAGCCCACGTACTGGTCGGCGGCCACGCGGATCTGGTGCCAGTTGCCTTGGGTGAGCAGAATGGTATAGCACTCGCCGAAAATCAGCTGGGTAACCAGCTCAGCCTTGTCGGTCGGCTCGGCCCGCACCGGCGCGGCGCTCAGCGCGCAGATTCCGTGGTTCAAGGCGTGAAAAAGTGAATGGGTGAATGGGTGAATGGGTGAATGACTATCCACCGCCGGCGAAAAACCAGCTAAGCGCAATTCCCCTAGAGTTTTGCCGCCCGAACCAGTACGCGAAGCTCTCCTTTAAATAGCAACCGGCCAAACATACCGCCGCAAAAACCTGCTTTCCCCGCTAGTACTCCCGCGCGCGGTCCATTTCGCGCTTCTGGTCCTTGGCTTTGATGTCGTCGCGCTTGTCGTAGAGCTTCTTGCCTTTGGCCAGGGCAATTTCGAGCTTGGCGAAGCCCCGGTCGTTGACGAACAGGCGGATGGGTACGATGGTGACGCCCTGCTCCACGGCTTTGCCAGCCAGCTGGCGCAGCTCCTTCTTGGTGAGCAGCAGCTTCCGCTCCCGCTTGGGTTCGTGGTTGTTATAAGTGCCGAGAGTGTACTGGGAGATGCTCAGGTTGTGCACCCACAGGGAGCCGTCGGAGTGGAAGGCGCAGAAGCCGTCCTGCATGTTCACGTTGCCCTCGCGGATGCTCTTGATTTCGGTGCCCTGCAGCATCATGCCCGCGTCGTACTTGGCCAGGAAGCTGTATTCGTAGCTGGCGCGGCGGTTCAGGATATTGACGCGCTTAGGGGTATCGTCTTTTTGTTTGGCCATGGTAGTAGGTCGCCGCGGCCTTCGTAGGGCCGGCGGCGGGTAAGCGGGTAATTGGGGAGAGTAGCGTAAGTACGGAAATTCGCCGCAGCCGGCGGGATTCCGCCCTAATTCAGCTTCAGGCGCGGGTCGGGGCTGGTGAGCTGGTCGGTGAAGGCGCCGGCTTCGTACTGGAAGTGGGCCGTCATGGCCACCATGCCGGCGTTGTCGGTGCAGAACTCGAAGTCGGGAATGAAAATTTCCCAGTTTTTCTCGGCGCCCAGCTTGGTCAGCGCCTCGCGCAGGCCGGAGTTGGCCGCCACGCCCCCGGCCAAAGCCAGCTGGGTGAGGCCGTGGTCTTGAGCGGCGCGGGTGAGCTGGCGCAACAGGGTCAGGATGATGGTGTGCTGGATGCTGGCGCAGAGGTCGGCCAGATTTTCTTGGATGAAGTCCGGGTTCTGGGCCATTTGCTGGCGCAGGAAGTACATCACCGACGTTTTCAGGCCGCTGAAGGAGAAGTCGTAGCCGGGCATGGCGCCCACCGGGAACGGGAAGCGCGTGGGGTTGCCGAGCCGGGCCTGCCGGTCGAGGTGGGGGCCGCCGGGATAGGGCAGGCCGAGCAGCTTGGCCGTTTTGTCGAAGGCCTCCCCCGCCGCGTCGTCGATGGTCTGGCCAATAACTTCCATGGCCAGGGCGCTACGCACGATAACCAGCTGGGTGTGCCCGCCGCTGACGGTGAGGCACAGAAACGGAAACTGCGGCCGCGGGGCCCGGATGAAGTGGGCCAGGATGTGGGCCCGCATGTGATTTACGGCAATCAGGGGCTTATCCAGGGCTAGGGCGAAGGTTTTGGCGAACATGCTGCCCACCAGCAACGAGCCCAGCAGGCCCGGCCCCTGGGTGAAGGCCACGGCGTCGAGGGCGGATTTGTCTACCTTTGCCCGGCGCAGCGCCTCCTGCACCACCGGAATCAGGTGCTGCTGGTGGGCGCGGGAGGCCAGTTCGGGCACCACGCCGCCGTATTGTTCGTGCACCTGCTGCGTGGCCACCACGTTGGCCAGGATTTCGCCGCCCGCCATGACGGCGGCGGCGGTATCGTCGCAGGAAGATTCGATGGCCAGGATAACGGGGGTACGCATTGGGGTAAGTTCAACGGTGGAAAGGCCGGCGGCGGGCGAGCCGGCCGGCAGACGGTACAAAGGTCGTTTAAATCAGTAAACCGGGAATTTTGCGGATAGTCTTACTTAACTAGAGTACTTTTTGCGGGCGGTGGTGTTTTTACCGGTCACGGGTTTGCGCAGGCAGCCGTTGACTTATTTCCCGCATCTTCGTATTCTGCCCGACTCCCCTTCCCGTTTAGCTTCCCGTGCCGCGCTTTCTCTCCATCACGCTCAAAATTCTGCTTGGCCTGCTGCTGCTGGTAGGGCTGGCCGTGGGCGGGATTCTGCTGGCTTTGCGCATTCCGAGCGTGCAGACCGACATTGCCCACCGCGTAGCCAAGACCCTGTCGGAGAAGCTTGGGCAGCGCGTGCTCATCGGCAGCGTCGACGTGCGGCCGTTTTCGCGGGTGCTGCTCGAGGGCGTACAGGTGCTGGACCGCCGCGGCAACGAGCTGTTCAACATCAGCCGCGCCGACGCCGACATCCGCCTGTTCTCGGTTTTCGACCCCAGCCACCTGCACGTGGGCAAGCTCACGCTGGAAGAGCCGCGCTTCAACCTGATAACCTACCCCGAAACGCCCGACTCCACCAACCTGAGCGAGTTTCTGGGGGCCGTGAAGCGCCTGCTCGGCCCCTCCGACACCACCAAGGTCAGCAAGCCCTTCGACTTTCAGATTGAAGCCATCGGCCTGCGCAACGGCCGCTTCGTGCTAGACCGGCGCAACGTGGCTAAGGTGCCCGAATACGGCCGCACGATGGACTACGCCCACATGTACATCGACAGCATCTACGCCGACGCATCGGGGCTGCGCCTGGCGGCCGATACGATTCATGCCAACATCGTGGGCCTACGGGCCGTGGATACGCCCTCGAACACCCGCCTGCGGGAGCTGACCGGCGACATGACCTACGCCACCCGGTTCTGGGAGTTCAAGGGCCTAAACCTGCGCGTGGGCAACAGCCAGCTGCACGACTATATTCGCTTCGACTTCAAGCACTTCCTCAACTTCACTGACTTCAACGACTCGGTGCGGGTGACGGCCAGCCTGCTGCCCTCGCGCGTGACTTCCGACGACATTGCCAAGTTTGCGCCCCAGCCCTTCCTGCGCGACCTAAAGGAAACCGTGCTCATTGCGGGCCAGATGAAGGGCTACGTGAAAAACTTCACGACCAAGAACCTCGACCTCACCTACGGGGCCAACACCCACGTGGTGGGCAACATCGACGTGCAGGGGTTGCCCAACCTGAAGGAAAGCTTCGTTTCGATGCGCCTGAAGCCCTCCGTGATTGACGGGCGTGACATCCGGCGCTACCTTCCGGCCTCGGGCTGGCCCTACGTGCGGCGCTTGGGCACGGTGCGGCTCCACGGCGAGTTTCTGGGCTTCTATAATGACTTCGTGGCCAACGGGTCCTTCAAAACGGCCCTGGGCGAGGTGGTGTCCGACGTGAACATCAAGTTCAAAACCGACCCGCGCTACTCCAGCTATGAGGGGCAGGTGCGCACCACCGGCTTCCAGCTCGGCCGCCTGCTCGGCGACGAAAGCACCATCCGCGACGTGACCATGAACGGCCGCGTGGAAGGCGTGGGCTTCACCCAGGATGCCCGCCTCAAGGCCAACGCCACCGTGCAGAGCATCTGGCTTAACGGCTACCGCTTCCGCAACATCACCACCAACGGCCAGTTCAGCAAGCAGTCCTTCGACGGCAAGCTGGCCGTGAATGACCCCAACCTGCAGCTCAGCGCCGCCGGCAACGTGGTGCTCAACAAAACCCACCAGGCCTTCGACGTGAAGGCCCAGATCCGGCGCGCCGACCTGCGGGCCCTGGGCTTTACCAAGCAGCGCATCACGGTGGCCACCAATGCCGACGCCCACTTCCGGGGCCTGAAGCTGGACGACCTCATTGGGACCATCAAGCTCAGCCAGTCGCGCCTGGGCTATGAGGGGCGCACCGTGGCCATCGACACGCTCGACGTGGTGAGCCAGCGCCTGGCCGGGCAGCGCAACCTGACCGTGCGCTCGGAAGTGCTCAACCTGACGGCGGCCGGCAACTTCAACTTCACCACCGTGGCCCGCGACGTGCAGACGCTGCTGACCGAGTACCAGCTCAACTTCGAAAGCAACGAGCCCGCCATTGCCGCTTACTACCGCCGCAAGCAGCAGCGCCCCATTCCGGAGTACGAAATTGCCCTGAACCTATACCTGAAGCGCGCCAACCCCGTGCTGCACCTGTTCGTGCCCCAGCTCACGCTCTCGGACTACTCCCGCATCGACGGCTCCTTTCGCAACGGGCTGACCTCAATTTTTCAGCTCGGCGGCCACTTCGACGGCGTGCAGTTCGACAGCGTGAAGGCCGTGAACACCGATTTCGACTTTACCACTTCCAAGCTGCCCTACCAGCCCGAGGTGCTGGCCCAGGCTAACATCACCTCCGAGCGGCAGGTACTGCCCGGCCTGGGGCAAACCGAGAACTTCTACGTGGAGGGCGTCTGGGACCAGCAGCGCATCAACTTCTCCACGGCCCTGGCCCAGACCGGCACAACTAATAAAGCGACTATCAACGGGGCGCTGGCTTTCCTGCCCAATGCCGTGCAGGTGGTGTTCCGGCAGTCGGGCGTGAACCTGCTGGGCAAGGACTGGACCATTGCGGCCGACAACTCGGTTATCATCTCGGGCCGGGGCTCCGAGTTCGACATTCAGAACCTGAGTTTGAGCAACGGCGCCCAGAGCGTGAGTGCCCAGGGCTTTATTTCGGCCGACCCTGGCAAGCAGCTCAAGCTGGCGGTCAAGGACTTCCAGCTCGGCACGCTCAGCTCCCTGACCACCCAGAACATCAACGGCCGGGTGAATGCCGAGGGCACCGTGAGCGGCATCTACGGCGGGCTGGAAATCAGCAGCAACCTGAACGTGGACTCGCTCACGTTCGATAAAACCCTCATCGGCGACGTGCGCGGGCAGGGCAACTGGCGCAACGGCAAGAACTACCTCGACGTGGACCTCGACGTGATTCGGGACCAGCAGCGCGTGGTGCGGCTGGCCGGCACGTTTGCTCCGCGCGAAAAAGACCAGCAGCTCAACCTCACCGCCGTGCTCGACAACGCGCCCGTGAAGCTGGCCGAGCCCTTCCTCAAAACGCTGTTTCGCGACATGGGCGGCACGGCCGTGGGCACCCTACGCCTCACCGGCCGCCTGGCCGCCCCCAGCCTGATCGGCGACATCGACGTGAGCGACGGCAAGCTGACCTTCACGTACCTGGGCACCACCTACACCTTCGCCGACCGCGTCAGCTTTGCCGACGACGGCATCGTGCTCAAAAACATTCGCGTGCGCGACCCGCTGGGCAACTCCGGCGTTATCGACGGCACCATCTACGAGAAGGGTTTCCGCGACATGCGCCTGGATCTGCGGGCCACCTTCACCAAGCTCCTAGTGCTCAACACCACCCGCAAGGACAACGCGCTGTACTTCGGCACGGCCTACGCCACCGGCGACGCCCGGGTGCGCGGCCCGGCCGACAACCTGGTGGTGAACGTAACGGCCCGCAGTGAAGCCGGTACCCGTCTCTCGCTGCCCCTCGACAACGCCGCCAAGGCCGAGAAGGCCAACTACATCAAGTTCGTGAACCGCAACGTGACGGACACGGCCACCACGGTGAAGATTCCGACGGCCGCGGCGGGGCGGGTAGATCTGTCGGGCATCCGCCTGAACTTCAACCTGACCGTAACGCCGGACGCCTACATCGAAATCCTGCTCGACGAAAGCACCGGCGACGTGATTCGGGGGACGGCTACCGGGCAGCTGCGCCTCAACATCGACACCCGCGGCGACTTCAACATGTACGGCGCGGTGGAAATCGTGCGCGGGGCTTACAACTTCACGCTGCAGGGCCTGGTCAACAAGGAATTCGTGGTGCGGCCCGGCGGCACCATCACCTGGAACGGCGACCCGCTGCAGGGTGAGATGAACGTGACGGCGGCCTACACCCAGCGCACGTCTCTGGCCCCGATCCTGCAAACCAACAACGCCGTGGTACCCGTGACGGCCGTGATGAACTTGAGCGGGCCGCTGCTGCTGCCGCTGATCCGGTTGAACCTGGAGTTCAACGACATTCCCTCGTCGCTGGAAGGCGAGCTGACCCCGTTCCTGTCGGCGCTGCGCAACGATGAGCAGGAGCTGAACCGGCAGGTATTCAGCCTCATCGTGTTCCGGCAGCTGACCTCGCCGGGCTCGTTGTCGTCGGTGGCCTCATTCCGGGGGCAGGACAACGCGCTGGGCAACAGCCTGGGCCAGATTATCAGCACCCAGCTGGGCCTGCTTACCTCCCAGATTGACCCCAACCTGGAAATCTCCTTCAACTTCAACGGCCTCACCGCCGAGCAGCTCCAGGCCTTGCAGGTGCGGCTGAGCTACAGCTTCCTTAACGGCCGCCTGCGCGTGACCCGGGAAGGCGGCTTCAGCAACAGCAGCGCCGTGCCCGTGGGCGGTGGTGGCACCACCACCGCCCAGGCCTCCCTGCTCGGCGACCTGAGCCTGGAGTACTACCTGCGCCCCGACGGGAAGTTTCGGGCCAAGCTGCGCTACGAAACCACCCCGCGCGACTTCAGCGACATTTCCGGCCTCACCAACCAGACCCGCGCCGGCGTCAGCTTGCTGCACACCGAGCAGTTCGACTCGTTCCGGGAGCTGGTGTCGCGCAAGCGCCTGAGCCGCAAGGCTGCCGCCGCCCGCAAGGCCCGCGAAGTACTCAACATCGACGACGACCCGCGCACGGTGCTGTAAGAAGCCTGAGTGTTAAACAATGTTAAATGTATAGCCGGGCCGCCGCTACGGGCCGGGCCTCTGGGGCTTCTGAGGCCATAAGTGGGGCGAAACCGGCCGCGCCGACCGGGGGCTAATTCGACCCTACCCATCCATAATCCACAATTCAAAATTACCTTTGCCCCGCATGCCCCCAAATCGTCCTACCCGTAAGAAGAAGCTCGGCAACTACCCGCACCTGATGGTCGTGTTCAGCATCACGCTGGCCTTGCTGGTTATCGGGCTGTTCGGGCTGCTGCTGATTCATGCCCACAAGCTCTCCAACCTGGTGAAGGAGAACCTGGAAATGCAGGTGTACTTGGAGCGGGACCTGCCCGAAACCGAACTGCTGCGCCTGCAGCAGGACTTCGGCCGCAAGAAATACATTGCCTTCAAGGACGACCAGCCGCAGGTGCGCTTTCTGTCCAAGGAAGAAGGCGCCCGGCAGTTTGTGGAGCAGACCGGCGAGGACTTCCAGCAGTTCCTGGGCGACAACCCCCTGCGCGACGCCTACATCCTGAAAATCAACGCCGAGTATTCTGATGCGGACAATCTGAAGCAGATTGAGAAGGACCTGAAGGCTGAAAAGGGCGTGTTTGAAGTGCAGTACGTGCAGAGCCTGATAACGTCCATCAACCAGAACGTGCGCAAGCTGAGCTTGGTGCTGCTAGGCTTCGCCGTGGTGCTGACGCTGGTAGTTACCATCCTGATCAACAATACCATCAAGCTGGCTTTGTTTTCCCAGCGCTTCCTCATCCGCAGCATGCAGCTGGTGGGCGCTACTTCCTTCTTTATTCAGCGGCCGTTTCTGCGCCGGGCTACCTGGCAGGGCTTCGCCAGCGGGCTGCTAGCGGCCCTGCTGCTGCTGGCTTTGCTGCAATACGCCTACCTGCAGGTGGATGAGCTGCGCCTGCTCCGCGACGAGCGGCTGCTGGCCGCCCTGTTTGCGGTGATGGTGCTGCTGGGCGCGGGCATCGGCTTTTTCAGCTCCTACCGCGCCGTGCGCAAGTACCTGGGCATGTCGCTCGATGAATTGTACTAACTGGTATTTAGGTACCAGGATTTAGGCATTAGGATGGATGACCGAAAAAGGCCCAACCCCTTACCAACTTCCAACTACCTAATACTTACTACCTCAAAACTTATGGAACAGAAACCCACTCCCCGCTTCGCCTTCGGGCCGCGCAACTACCGGCTGATGTTTGTCGGGCTGGCCGTACTGGCCGCCGGCTTTATTACCATGACCCTGGATTCGGCGCCCTATGGCGAAGGCTTTATGGGCATTACGCTCGGCCCGATTCTGCTGGCCGTAGGCTTCGGCATCGAGTTCTGGGCCATCATGGCCCGCAACGGCAACCACGCCGCGGTAGCCACCGACACCATCACGCGCGAGGAGGTAGCGGCCAACCCGATTCCCGGCGGCGCGCCCGTTGCGGCCCCAACCCAGCCCACCTACAAGCGCCCGTAGATGAGCTACTGGCACGCGCTGCTCCTGGCCATCGTCGAGGGGCTGACGGAGTTTTTGCCCATTTCCAGCACCGGGCACATGATTATTGCCTCGGCGCTGCTGGGCGTGCCGGTTACGGCTTTCACCAAGCTCTATCTGGTCGTTATCCAGCTGGGCGCTATCTTATCGGTGCTGGCCGTGTACTGGCGCCGGTTTTTCCAGAGTCTCGACTTCTACTTCAAGCTGCTGGCGGCGTTTCTGCCCATCGTGGTGGTGGGGCTGCTGCTCAAAAAGCACATCGACGCGCTGCTCGAATCGGTGACGACGGTGGCCGTGATGCTGCTGCTGGGCGGCATCGTGCTGCTGTTCGTGGATAAGTGGTTTCCGCAGGAAGACCCGCAGGAAGGCGGCCACCCGGTGACCAATCCCAGCTTTAAGGAAGCCCTGCTGATTGGCTTGTTTCAGTGCCTAGCCGTGGTGCCGGGCGTGAGCCGCTCAGCCGCTACCATCATCGGGGGCCTCACCCAGAAGCTCACCCGCCGCGCCGCCGCCGAGTTTGCCTTCTTCCTGGCCATGCCTACCATGACGGCCGCCGCCGCCAAGGATTTGTACGACTACTACAAGGACGCCAAGGCCCACGGCAGCGACCTGAGCCACCTGTTTTCCACTGAGCAGGTCTGGCAGCTGGTACTGGGCAACGTGGTGGCCTTCGTGGTGGCGCTGCTGGCCATTCAGTTGTTCGTGGGCTTCGTGACCAAGTACGGCTTCCGCGCCTTCGGCATCTACCGCATCATCGTGGGCGGCCTGCTACTGCTGCTGATTGGGCTGGGCACTAATTTGAACTTGCTATGAGTGACGTGACGCTGAGCGGCTTTGATTTTGAGGAGGGCGAGGTTCTACTCGTCGACAAGCCCCTGACCTGGACTTCGTTTGACGTGGTGCGCAAGGTCAAGAGCGCGCTGCGCATCAAAAAAATCGGCCACGCCGGCACCCTCGACCCGCTGGCTACCGGCCTGCTGATCTTGTGTACGGGCAAGAAAACCAAGCAGATTGACCTGATCCAGGCCCAGGAAAAGGAGTACACCGGCACGTTCCGCCTGGGCCAGACCACGCCCAGCTTCGATTTGGAAACGCCGGTAGATGCCGACCTGCCCTTCACCCACCTCACCGAGGCCGACGTCCGGGCCGCTACCGCGCCGTTCGTGGGGCTCATTGAGCAGACGCCGCCGCTATTTTCGGCCGTCAAAATCAACGGGGAGCGGGCCTACGAGGTGGCACGGCGCGGCGGCGAGGCCGAAATCAAGAGCAAGCAGGTCACCATCCGGGAGTTTGAAATAACCCGCGTCGAGCTGCCCGAGGTGGATTTCCGCGTCACCTGCTCGAAGGGCACGTACATCCGCAGCCTCGCCCGCGACTTTGGCGCCGCCCTCGGCGCGGGAGCCCACCTCACGAGGCTGGTCCGCACCCGCATCGGCGACTACCACGTGGCCGACGCGCTGACCATGGAGCACATTGAAGCCTTGCGCCCCCCGCGGCCCGAAGGCGAAGCCGCCCGCCCCCCGCGCCAGCAGCAGCAGCGCCGCCCGGAGCGCCGCGCCGGCCTGGAGTACTACAACGCCCAGCAGCCCGCCGCCACCCCACCGACTTCGGAAGAAGAAGCTTCGTAAACGGCTGGTCGGGCTCACACTTGTCATTTCACAAATCCCCCATTTCACTTTACCGCCGATGCAAGTTGTTCGGGATCCGGCGCAGTTTCCGGCTTTAGCCAATGCCACCGTCACCACCGGCACCTTCGACGGCGTGCACCTCGGTCACCAGCGGATTCTGCGGCGGCTGCGGGAAGTAGCCCAGGCCAGCGGTGGGCCCACGGTGGTCATTACCTACTGGCCCCACCCGCGGCTGGTGCTCGGGCCGCCCCTCACCCACCCCGAGCTGCTCGACCTGCGCCTGCTCAACACCCTGGAGGAGCGCATTGACAAGCTGCGCGAGTTTGGCGTCGACTACCTGCTTATCATCCCCTTCACCCGCGAATTTGCGGCCCTGACGTCGGAAGAGTACATCCGGCAGATTCTGCTCGACACCGTCGGGACCCGGCAGCTGGTGATTGGCTACGACCACCGCTTCGGCAAAAACCGGGAGGGCAGCTTCGAGCACCTGAGCCAGCACGCCGCCCGCTACGGCCTGACGGTAGAGGAAATTCCGCGCGAGGACGTGGACGCGGTGGGCGTGAGCAGCACCCGCATCCGCCAGGCCGTGCTGGCTGGCGACGTGCAGACGGCCGGCCGCTACCTCGGCTACGCCTACCCGCTCACCGGCCGGGTGGTGAAGGGCCAGCAGCTGGGTCGCACCATCGGCTACCCCACGGCCAACCTGGAGCTGGAGGAGCCGCTGAAGCTGGTACCCGCCCGCGGTATCTACGCCGCGTGGGCCCACACCGCCGCCGGCACCCGCCACCAGGCCATGCTCAGCATCGGGGTGCGCCCCACCATCGGCGAAGGCCTGGCCCAGACCATCGAAGTCAACCTGCTCGACTTCAGCGCCGACCTTTACGGCCAGCTGCTGACGCTGGAGTTCGTGGCCTGGCTGCGGGCGGAGGAAAAGTACGACGGCCTGCCCGCCCTGGTGGCCCAGCTGGCCCTGGACGAGGCCGCGACGCGAGCCGTGCTAGCGTAGATTTCTCGCAGGGTTTCGGGGTGGTAAACCGCAGGGTATCGCAGTGGTCCGTTGAACGACACTGCGAACCACTGCGCTTTGCCGCTGCGAAACCCTGCGAGAAAACTTTACCTTGCCGCCTCCAACCTTCCCACCCTTTATGATAAACAAAGTTGTAGCCGACGCCCCGGAAGCCCTCCACGGTCTCACCGACGGCATGACGCTGATGCTCGGCGGCTTCGGCCTCTGCGGCATTCCCGAAAACGCCATCCAGGAAATCCTGCGCCGGGGCGTTAAAAACCTGACCTGCATCAGCAACAACGCCGGCGTCGACGACTTCGGCATCGGGCGGCTGCTCCAGACCAAGCAGGTGCGCAAGATGATTTCGAGCTACGTGGGCGAAAACGCCGAGTTTGAGCGCCAGTTGCTCAGCGGCGAGCTGGAAGTAGAGCTGATTCCGCAGGGCACCTTGGCCGAGCGGTGCCGGGCCGGCGGCGCGGGCATCCCGGCCTTTTTTACCCCGGCCGGCTACGGCACCGAGGTGGGCGAAGGCAAGGAAGCCCGTGAGTTCAACGGCAAGATGTACCTGCTCGAAACCGCTCTGCACGCCGACTTCGCCTTCGTCAAAGCCTGGCGCGGCGACACGGCCGGCAACCTGATCTTCAAGGGCACGGCCCGCAACTTCAACCCCATGATGGCCACGGCCGGCAAAATCACGGTGGCCGAGGTGGAAGAGCTGGTGCCCGCCGGGGAGCTGGACCCCAACCAGATTCACACCCCCGGTATCTTCGTGCAGCGCATCTTCCAGGGCCAGAACTACGAAAAGCGCATCGAGCAGCGCACCGTCCGGGCTTAACGCCCGGGCCCGCCGCCGAACCAGCTTCCCAACTAACTTTCCATCATGCTGACGTGGTCTACTCGGGCGGGTTTGCTGCTGCTGACGCTACTGCTGGCCAGCCTGCCGATACTGTTTGGCGGGTATGTAAACGAGACGGCACCGTACCCGCCCACCTCCCGGTACGAGGCCAGCCGCTGCACCCGCTACTGTGAAGCGCACGGCTGCCCGCATGCCACGGCAGCCAACAGCCCCGTCTACTGGCAGCTGAAGCCTTTGTACCGCGCCACCATCGCGGCGCTGGCAGCCGGGGGAGCCAGTTGGTACGCGGCCGCCAATATTGCGGTGTTTTTGGGGGCCGTGCCGCTGCTGCTGCTCGGGCTCACGTATGGCTTTCTGCGCAATGCCGTGCTGATTCGCCAGCTTAAAACAGCCGTGGCATGACTAGCCTGCTGACTTTTGCCGACCGCCTGATTCGCCTGGCGTACTGGTACTGCACCGACTTTATGGTGAATCTGGCGGCGCGCTGGCACATTTCCTACAACGAGGCCAACACCCGGATTCTTCTCCTGCTGATTCCGGGCCTGCTGGGGCTGCTGCTGGCCGCCCGCCTCCTACAATGGGGGCATCTGCGCCGGTTGCGCCGCGCCTCCCCCTCCCCAACACGCTGACTCTCCCTCCTTAATTCCCATGGCACTAGACAAACACGGTATTGCCCGGCGCATCGCGCAAGAGGTGCAGAACAACTCCTACGTCAACCTGGGCATCGGCATTCCGACCCTGGTGGCCAACTACATTCCCGCCGGCATCAACGTGGAACTGCAGTCTGAAAACGGGCTGCTGGGCATGGGCCCCTTCCCCACCGAGGCCGAAGTCGACCCCGACCTGATCAACGCCGGCAAGCAGACCGTGACTACGCTGCCCGGCTCCAGCCTGTTTTCCTCGGCCGACTCCTTCGCCATGATTCGCGGGGAGCACGTGGACCTGACCATCCTGGGTGCCATGGAGGTTTCCGAGAACGGCGACATCGCCAACTGGAAGATTCCCGGCAAGATGGTGAAGGGCATGGGCGGGGCCATGGACCTGGTGGCCTCGGCCAAGAACATCATCGTGGCCATGCAGCACGTGGCCCGCGACGGCAGCTCCAAGCTGCTGCCGGCCTGCACGCTGCCCATCACCGGCCTGCGCTGCGTGAAGAAAATCGTGACCGAGCTGGCCGTGCTCGACGTGACCCCCGACGGCTTCGTGCTGCGCGAGCGGGCCCCCGGCGTGAGTGTGGAGCAGATCCAGGCCGCCACCGCCGGCAAGCTGGTGATTCCGGCCGCCGGCGTACCCGAGATGCAGGGCGTATAGCCGGCCGGTGGGCCATCCGGCGGGGCGCGCTTTCCCAAAGCCCTTCTCCGGTCGCTTGCCTGGCGCCTCTTTTCAAGTAAGCCAAGCCCTTTACCGCCCCCTGGTAAAGGGCTTGGCTCGTTTAAGCGACTGCCCGGCGCGGCTGGGCCGAAAGCTGGCTTGGGACGCCCGCGCCTTCGTATCTTCGGGGCTTCCGGCTTTATCCTTCCGCTTATGCTCCGCTCCGCTTACCTGCTACTTTCCCTGCTCGCCGCCTCGACCATCGCCCGGGCGCAGACCTCGCCCATTATAATCCGCACCGACCTGCCGGCCGTGACGGCCGCCGCGCCGGTGGATACGCTGCGCCAGAGCGTGGCCGCGCCCGTACTGCCGGCCACCGCGCCGCCCCTGAGCCGCAACGGAGCCAACCAGACCTGGAACTACGCCGCCCTGGTGCCCACCGCCCAAACCGTGGACCGCTACGTGGCCGTGACGGCTACGGCTCCGTTCTACCTGCTCGTATTCGGGCCGCTGGGCGGCGTTAACCGCGCGACGGTGGCGGCCCCGGAGGCGCTGCCGCTGGGTACCGGCCTGCCACTGCCCATCACTGACCCTTACCAGTTCTACAGCGTGGCCGCCGCTACCGCCTCCGTGCAGGACTACCGCTCGGTAGGCTTTGGGGGCACGCTGGCCGGGGTGCAGGTGCCGGTAACCTACCGCACCCAGGCCGAGCAGGACGTCATCTACCGCCTGCCCCTGAGCTTCGCCAGCCAGCCCGACTCCAGCACTTCCTACCTCGAAACGCCGGCTGTCGCCGCGGCCACCGGCTACTTCAACCGCAAGCGCAAGCGCGTCAACAAAGTGGATGCCTGGGGCACGCTCACCACCCCCTACGGCACGTTCCAGACGGTGCGGGTCGTTACCAAGCTCATCGACCACGACAGCGTGGCCTTCGGCGGCCTGCCCGGCCTGGGCTTCGACGTGCCCCTGACCCGCGAGTACAAGTGGCTGGCCAAAAACCAGCACGTGCCGGTGCTCACCATCACCACCCAGCTGCTGGGCGCCACCGAAACCATCACTGGCGTGCAGTACCGCGACGTGTACCGCCGCATCGTGCTGGCGAGCAAGGCCGGGGCCGCGCTGGCCGGCGTGGCTGCGTACCCCAATCCTCTGGCCACCGGCCCCTTGCGCGTAGCGGGCCTGCCCGGCACGGCCGCCACTCTCCGCGCCTTCGACGCAACGGGCCGGCTGCTGTTTGAGCAGCCGGTGCCGGCGGGTCAGCGCGAAGCTACGGTGCCCGCCGCCGCCTTCGGCACCGGCCACGGCCTGATCCTGCTGAGCATTCAGACCGCGCAGGGCGTGGCGGTGCGGCGACTGGTGCGGGACTAAGCCTTTGGCTTACCCAAAGGCCCGACTTCAGCCGCCAAAGCCTGATTTGCCGTTGCCGAGGAGTGGGCCAGAAGCCAGCCAGGAGCAGCCGACGACGGCCTTAACGCACCCGGTCCGTCCAAAACGCCAGCCGGGCCGACCAAAGAGCCGACTTTATCTCCGGTAGCGGCTTTGGTCGCGCCGAGCGGAGCTTTGGTTACGCCGGGAACCTTTTTGGTTGGGCCGGACTAATCTTTGGTCAAGCCGAGTGGAGCTTTGGCCGCGCCGGGGACTTCTTTGGGCGAGCCGGGTGGCTCTTTGGTTGCGCCGGATGAAGCTTTGGCCGCATCGGACGGAGTTTTGCCCGCGACCAACGAGGCTTTGCCCACAGCCGACGGAGCTTTGGTTGCGGCGGAAACTGCTATGGGCGAGCCGGGCGGGGCGGAACAGATGGGGCCCGCGGCTGGTTAATCCGGCACAAGCGGCCGGCTTGCCGTATATACCGGCGGCGCGCCCGGTGGTGCTACCTTTGCCTTCTTCTTTTCGTCTTTCCTTACGCCTTCGTATATGGCCACTTCTTCTTCCGCCAAACCCGGCGGCAGCCACGCTAAAAAGCAAACCCTGCCCGGCATGCCCAACGCCGGCGAGCTGCTCACTCCCACGGCCGTACCGGCCCACAAGCTGGTGCTGCGCACGTTGCGCCGCTCCGATTTCAAGGCCGTGAAGGAAATCATGGACAAGGTGTACTCCAACATGGAGGGCGCCTGGTCGGCCGAGGAGTTTGGGGCCCTGATCCGCAAGTTTCCCGAGGGCCAGATCTGCATCGAGGACAACGGCATCGTGGTAGCGGCCGCGCTGGCCATCATCGTGCAGTACTCCGACTTCGGCGACAAGCACACCTACGCTAAGATTACCGGCCAGGGCAAGTTTAACACTCACAACGCCGACGGCGACACGCTCTACGGCGTCGACGTGTTCGTGGACCCCGAGTACCGCTCCCTGCGCCTGGGCCGCCGCCTCTACGACGCCCGCAAGGAGCTCTGCGAAAACCTGAACCTGCGTGCCATGGTGGCCGGGGGCCGGATTCCGGGCTACGCGGCCTACGCCAACGAGATGACTCCAGCCAAGTACGTGGAGATGGTGCGCAACAAGGAAATCACTGACCCCATTCTCACCTTCCAGCTTTCCAACGAGTTTCACGTCCGCAAAATCATCCGCGGCTACCTGCCCTACGACTCCGAGTCGAAGGCCTTCGCCACGCTGCTGGAGTGGATCAACGTGTACTACGAGGAGGAGGAAAAGCTCATCGGCAACACCAAGTCTAACGTCCGCATCGGCATCGTGCAGTGGCAGATGCGCGCCACCCGCAGCCTGGAAGACCTCCTGCAGCAGATTGAATTCTTCGTCGATACCGTGTCGGGCTACAAGTCCGACTGCGTGATGTTTCCAGAGTTTTTCAACGCCCCGCTCATGGCCCTCACCAACGAGGACTCGCCGGCGGTGGCCATCCGGGCCATGGCGGCCTTCACCGAGCCCATCAAGGCCAAGATGATGGAGCTGGCCGTGAGCTACAACATCAACATCGTGGCCGGCTCGATGCCGGTGTACGAAAACGAAAAGCTCCACAACGTGGCTTACCTCTGCCGCCGCGACGGTACCGTGGACGAGCAGTACAAGCTTCACGTGACTCCCGACGAGGCCTCCTATTGGGGCATGCGCGGCGGCGACAAGCTCAAGTGCTTCGACACCGACTTCGGCAAAATTGGCATCCTGGTGTGCTACGACGTGGAGTTCCCCGAGCTGGCCCGTATGCTGAGCGATGAGGGCGTCAAGATCCTGTTCGTGCCCTTCTGGACCGACACCAAGAACGCCTACCAGCGGGTGCGCATCTGCGCCCAGGCCCGGGCCATCGAAAACGAGTGCTACGTGGCCATCACCGGCTCGGTGGGCAACCTGCCCCGGGTTGAGAACATGGATATCCAGTACTCGCAGAGCGCCGTGTTCAGCCCCTCGGACTTTGCCTTCCCCCACGACGCCATCGTGGCCGAGGCCACGCCCAACACCGAGATGACCCTGATTGCCGACCTCGACCTGGACCTGCTCAAGGACCTCAACACCAGCGGGGCCGTGCGCAACCTGCGCGACCGGCGCAAGGACCTCTACTCGCTGAGCTGGACCATCAAGAAGTCGGACCGCGACGAGGAGCTGCTGAGCCAGGGCTCCGACGACCGTCAGCCGCGGGTAAGCAAGCGCAAGGCCATTGCGGCGGGATAAGCCCGCGGCAGCCACGCCTTTGGACAAGCAAAAGCCCTCGTTCCGCCGAACGGGGGCTTTTTGTTGGTGGCTCTAGGATCCGGAGTGATTTTTAAACAGCTTTGGCTGGTCTTATCCGGCTAGTCCTACCTTATTCACTTTTCCTCATTTTTTGCATGGAAACACCTTCTACTATCACTGAATACAACGAGTACGCCGCGCCCCAGGAATACCTGGAGCCGGTTGGGCCGGGGCGCCGCTTCGCCAATTATATGGTGGACGTGGCGGCTATTCTCACGTTCGGCATTATCGTGGTCTTCATCTGCGCCCTGCTGGGCTTCGACGCGTTTATCGATTCTCTGGACGGGCCGCTGATGAGTCGGCTGGTGGGCCTGGGGCTGACGCTAACCTACTACCTGGTGCTGGAGGGCCTGTTTGCCCGCACCCTGGGTAAGGTGGTGACGGACACGAAAGTGGTGATGGAGGATGGCAGCAAGCCACCCTTCGCCACCATTCTTAAGCGGACGCTGTGGCGGTGCATGCCCTTCGAAGTATTCACTTTCCTGGGCCACGGGCGGGGCTGGCACGACACCAAGACCAACACGATGGTGGTGCGCCGCAAGTCCATTGCGGCGGGGTAAGATGCGGCAGACGCCTTTGTCATCCCACTCCGGAAAAACCTCTGCCCCGACGGGCAGAGGTTTTTTTAATAACCGAACGGACTGGTGGCCCGTAAAGTGGTTTCCCTATATTCTTCTTTCATCCACCTCTTTCTCCCTGCATGGAACCTTTCAACACCTCTACTCCGAATTCGCCGAACGCGCTGGTCGTGCCCGTCAGCAAAGGCACCCGCTTCGCTAATGCCCTCATCGACGGCATTGTGATTGGCATTGCCAGCAACGTTTTGTCGTATACTGTGCTCAGCAACGTGCCCATGCCGGGCCTTAGCTTACTGCTGAGTCTGGCTATCCAGTTTCTCTACTACTACCTGCAGGAGAGAAACGGCGGCCAGACGCTGGGCAAGCGCCTGACCAACACCAAGGCCGTAATGGCCGATGGCTCGCCCCTCACCGACGAGGCCGCCCGCACCCGCAACCTGTGGCGCCTGATTCCGCTGGTCGATGCGCTGTCCTTCCTGTTTTCTGATCTGGGCTGGCACGACAAATACTCCAACACCCGCGTGGTGGCAACCAAGTAGTACCTCCCGATTTCGGCGCACGGGTATTCCCCGGCCGCGCCTTCACCACACAACAACGCCACCCGGGTTTGCCCGAGTGGCGTTGTTGCGTTACGGGGTAGCGTTGCATTCGCCTTCGTCACGCGGCCGCAAGTGAAGAAACAACTGTAGCGACGACCCGGGAATCAACCTGAACGAAATAGTCGCGGCTAGAGCTCCACTTATTAGGGAGCCCCGGCCGGGACTGGTGGCGGGCAGCAGGTTTACGCGGCGTAGACGGCCCTAGACGGCCACGCTGTCGATACCCTTTTGCAGCGCGGTAGCCTCGAACTCCGGGAGTTTGACGCCTTCGGCCCGGGCCACGGTAACGTCGGTGATGCCCAGGAAGCCGAGCATGAAGCGTAGGTAGGGCGTGGCAAAGTCGTAGGGCTGCATCGGACCCTCGGAGAGAATATTGCCGCTGGCTACTGCCAGGTACAGCTTCTTGCCCTTAATGAGCCCCTCAGGCCCGGTGGCACTATACCGGAACGTGATGCCCGCCCGCGTGAGGTGGTCGAGCCACGACTTGAGCGACGAGGGAATGCTGAAGTTGTAGAACGGCACCCCAATGACGAGCACGTCGGCGGCCAGGACCTGGGCAATGGCCTCGTCGGAGTGGCGCACGGCCTGCTGCTGCTCGGGCGAGCGGCTTTCGGCCGGCGCGAAGTAGGCGTTCAGGTGAGCTTCCTCGAGGTGGGGAAACGGCTGGGTGGCCACGTCGCGCACCACCACGGTGCTGCCGGGGTGGGCGGCCAGCAGCTTGTCAATAATGCCCTGACTGAGGCGGGTGCTGTACGACTGGGCGCCGCGGGCGCTGGAAATGATTTGCAGGATCTGCATAGAAAAGAAGGTAAGGGAGGTGGTGAAAGTTGGCACTCTGGTTACCTCAAGTAATCAGCTAGCCCTTTGTTCGTACCTTGCCCGAACTACAGATTACGCCCGGGTAGGCTGATTACCTGGCGGTAATCAGCCCGGTCAACGCCCTTTTCGCTTTCTCTTATGACTGAATACAAGCCCTCCCAGTGCGCCCCGGCGCTGGATGACCTGCGCCACGCCCTGGTGGTCGTGAATGGCAAGTGGAAGCTCCAGATTATCGTGGCGCTGATGGATGGCACCCGGCATTTCCGCGGGCTGGAGCGCAGCGTGCCGGGCATCTCTACCAAGGTGCTGGCCAAGGAGCTCAAGGATCTGGAAGCCCACCAGTTCATCAGCCGCACGGTGCACCCCGGCCCGCCCGTGGTAGTGGAATACCTGGTGCTGCCCTATGCCCGCTCGCTCCACCCCGTGATTGAGGTGCTCCGAACCTGGGGCCGCCAGCACCAGCAGCGCTTAGCGGCGGCCGGCGTGGAGCCGGCGGCCGCTTCCGCCGCCCCCGAAACTGCGCCTCCCGCATGAAACTTCCAGCGGCCCGCTTCACCATATTGAGCCCGGTGGCCGGCTTCACCCGCTACCACGGTTTCGGGAATCAGCGGTACTTCAGCCGGCTCTTCAAGCAGAAGACCAGCCTCTCCTCCTGCCACATTCCGGCAGGCGACGGGAGGGGCTTGCCCGGGCTTTACTGGCTGGAGGCTGTACTTTGACGGCCCTACCAACCCGGCTTTCATCATGGCGGCGCTGGCTCACCGCTACTGCTAGAGAGTCCGCACCACCATTAAAAAGCCGGCTGGGAACGTTCCCGGGCGTCTTTTTTGCGTCGGGCCCAACCAAGCTTCCGCAAACCGGGTTTTATTTGAGTAAACTTCGGTGGCCGCGCGACCCGGGCGGCCGCCACCCACCCACCACACCTTTCCCTCTCTTTCCTTTATGAAACGCGTCCTCATTACCGGTGCCAACCGCGGCCTGGGCCTCGAGCTTACCCGCCAGTACCTGGAGCGCGGCGACCAAGTGTTTGCCGCCTCCCGCCAGCCCGATTCCGCCACCGACCTACAAGCCCTGCTCCGCCAATACCCCAGCCAGCTCACCCTGCTCGCCCTCGACGTGACCAGTGAAGCCTCGCTCGAAGCTGCCCACGCCCTGGTGGCCGGCAAGGTTGAGGCGCTGGACATTCTCGTCAACAACGCCGGAATCCTGCCCGGCCACCCCGGCGCCGGCGTCGGCGACGACCCCGCCACCCAGCGCCTGGGCCAGCTGCGCTACGACGATGCCATGCAGGTGCTGGCCACCAACGCCGTGGGTCCGCTGCTGGTCACCCAGCAATTTCTGGACCTGCTGAAAAAAGCTCCTAAGAGCCGCATCGTGAGCATTTCTACCGGCCTGGGCTCGCTCACGCTCAAGGCCTCGGGCAGCCAGTACCACTACAGCGCCAGCAAGGCCGCCATGAACATGTACATGCGCACCCTGGCCGCCGAGGCCGGCCACGACCAGATCATCTCCATCATGGTGGACCCCGGCTGGATGCGCACCGACATGGGCGGCACCGGCGCGGCCCTGCTTCCCGCCGACTCGGCCCGCGGCATCATCCGCCTCACCGATCAGCTCCACGCCGAGGAAAACGGCAGCTTCGTCACTTGGCAGGGCAAGCCCGTGCCGTGGTAGCCAGTCATTTGTACTACTGCTAAATCAAAGGCTGCTCCGCAAGGGGCAGCCTTTTTTGGCGCTGGCCCGCGCCATTCAGTAAGCTCGACGACGGGCCAGCGGAGCTTAAGCATCAAATTAAAAGCAGATTAATTAGTCAAAACCCACAATCCGCAATCCGGCGGCGGGCGTAAGGTCTGGTAGAAAATCTACTTCCCAGCTTACCAAACCCCTGAATTGATGAAAACTAAACTTACTCGCTGGACTACGGCCCTCAAAAGCGCTATGCTCGGTACCATGCTGCTGGGCGCGGCCACTCGCCCAGCCGCCGCGCAAACGGCCTACGGCCTTACCGTCGACTTGGGCGGCACCTACAGCCTAGCTACGTTTCAGGTAACGGCCCCGGGCACGTTTACCAGCTCCGTACCTGTTACCGGTATTTCAACCGGGCAGGACATCGTGGGCATTGATACCCGTCCGGCCACGGGCCAGATCTTCGCCCTGGGCTACAATGATGCTCTGACTGCTAATAACGCGCAGCTCTACATCCTCTCAACCACCGGCGCCCTCACGGCCGTGGGCGGCCCGCTGACGCTGGCGCTGGGCACGGACGGCACCCGCATCGGCTTCGACTTCAACCCTACCGTGGACCGGATCCGGGTGACGGCCGCTAACCGGGCCAACTACCGCCTAAATCCCACCAACGGCGCCATTGCCGCTACCGACTTGCCGCTGACCTACGCTACTACCGACGGCAACGCCAGCCAGACGCCCGGCGTGGGCTCGTCGGCCTATACTAACTCCTACATCGGCAGCACGGCTACCACGCTCTACAACCTCGACGAAGCCGCCAGCCGCCTGGTCACGCAGATTCCGCCCAACGACGGCACCCTCAATACGGTCGGCCCCCTGGGCGTGAGCACCAACACCAACCTGCAGATTTCGGACCTCGACATCTATTTCAACCCGACCACGAGCCAAAACGTGGCCTACATGACGCTGAGCACAGTTTCACTCACCACCTTCACGGTCAGCAACCAGCTCTACACCGTCAACCTGACCAACGGCACAACGACGCCTCTCGGCACGCTGGGTGCGGCCAATAACTACTCCTTCGCCGACATAGCTCTAGCTATCAGCCGCCCCGCCACCCTGCCCACCATTACCGGCCAGCTGGCCTACGCTTTGGCCGGCACCAACCTGCTCACGTTTGACACCGCCCAGCCCGGCCTGATCCGCACTTCGGTGGGCATCACTGGCGTGGATGCCGCCCAGACCCTGGCGGGCCTAGACGTGCGTCCGCTCAACAACGCCCTGTACGCGCTGGGCTACAATGCCACTACCCAAACTGGTCAGCTCTACACCATCAACGCTAACACCGGTGTAGCCACTTCCATCAGCGGCTCCCTGGCGCTGGCCTTGGGCACCGGCAGCATCGGCTTCGACTTCAACCCCACCGTGGACCGAATCCGGGTGGTGGGCGCTAACCGTAACAACTACCGCCTCAACCCCGTGAACGGCACGCTGGCCGCCACCGACGGGCCGGTAGCCTACACCACGGGCACCAACGTGCCCTCCATCGGCGCGGTGGCCTACACCAACAGCTTCACCGGTGCCAACACCACGTCCGGCACCACGCTCTATAATTACGACGAGCTGCTGAATGTGCTCAACACCCAGGCCACGGCCAACCCGCCGGCCGACGGCCAGCTGACCACGGTTGGTGGCTCGGGCATCGTGGTAAACAGCGCCGCGCCTAACGTGGACCTGGACATCTACAGCACCGGCGTGGGCGTCAACTCTGCTTACCTGGTGGCCAATACCGGTACTGCCACGAACAGCAACTTCTACACCGTGAACCTGACCACCGGGGCCGCTACGCCCGTCGGCACTACCGGCCTTATCGGCAACGGCATCACTGTGCGCGACATTGCCGTGGCCGCTGCCACCGGCGTGGCCACCGGGACCCGCAACCGTGACGAGGTGGCCGTAGCGCAGCTGGGCATCTACCCGAACCCCGTGAGCAGCGCCACCACCGTCAGCTTCCGCCTCACCAAGGCCACCGCCGTCAGCCTCGCCGTGTTCGACGCGTTGGGCCGGCAGGTGCAGCAGCTGCAAGCCGGCGTGATGCCGGCCGGTACCCAGACGCTCAGCTGGGACGCCACCCAAGCTCGCGCCGGCGTCTACTTCGTCCGGCTCTTGCTCGATGGCCAGTCGGCCGGCGTGCAGCGGGCCGTCGTGCTCCACTAGCGGCTTGCCTTAAAGCACAAAAAAGCCTTCCGAGCATTTCGGAAGGCTTTTTTTGTGTTGCAGTGGGGTTTCCGCCGACGGCTCAGGCTGTCTGGTTCAGCAGGTGGGCATGGTCGCGCAGGACGGTACGCAGGAAGGCTTCGTCGGGCAAATCGGTCTGGATGCCGGTCAGGCTTTTGACCTTGTTAGCCAGCTCGTTCAGCATCAGATAATTGCTTCGCTCCACGCCTTTGAACAGCAGCTGCCGGATGACGGCCACGTCGTGGTCGGCCAGCAGGGCGGCCTGGGCAAAGACCACCACGTAGCCGGGCGCAGCCGGCGTGGTGGTGAGGGTGGCAGCGGCGGGGCGGGGCGCCAAGCTGATAACCGTGGTGCCGGCCGCCATGTCGCCGAGGCGCTGCCCGCGGCCGTTGAGCAAGATGGCCACGACGGCAATGAAGCCGCTGTCGATGATGCGCAGCACCCAGCGCAACAGGTAGTCGCCGATGCCGGGGCTGGTGCCATCGAGGCGCACCACCTTCAGGTCGCGGGCCCTCTTGCCAATGCTCTGCCCGCTGAAAAACACTTCGCAAAGCAGGTGGTAAAACACGTAGGGCACCCCCACGAAGACCCCAAGCAGCGCCACCAGCGCCGTTTCCCCCAGCTTCAGGCTCACGAATACCACGATCCAGAAGCCCGCCCACACCATCAGCGTCACCACATCGATCAGGTAGGCGACGATCCGGTCGCCGAGGCTGGCGACGGTGTATTCGAGGGTAACGTTCTGGGTGGTCTGAATCCGGATGGTAGCCATAAGGAAAGCGGCGCGATGCTGGGGCTGACGCGTAAATTTTTATATTTGAAAAATTGGGCGCCGGGCTGATTTTTCTCTCCCGGGTTTTCTTAGTGGCCCGTCGTTATCCGAGTATGCGCGAAGCTGTTTTTCTGCGTCAGAACGAAGCCAAATGGCAGCGCTACGCCACCGAACCCGCCGCCGGCCCCGAGGAGCTGACGGCCCGCTTCATGGAGCTGACCGATGATCTGGCCTACGCCCAGACCTTCTATCCCGGCTCGCCTACCACGCACTATCTCAATGGGCTGACCGGCAAGCTACACCAGCATCTGTACAAAAACAAAAAGCAGACGACGGGCCGTTTTCGCCGGTTCTGGCAGTACGAGCTGCCCCTGGTGGTGGCCCGGCATCACGCTACGCTGGCCTGGGCGCTGGGTATTTTCCTGCTCTTCACGGCCCTCGGCACCCTGTCCGCCGCCTATGACGATACCTTCGTGCGCGTGGTGCTCGGCGACGCCTACGTGAACAAGACCCTGGAAAATATTGCCCACGGCGACCCAATGGCTATTTATAAGGGCGAGGGTGAGACGTCCATGTTTCTGCTCATCACCACCAACAACATCTACGTGTCCTTGTCGGTCTTCGCCACGGGCGTGCTGGGCGGCCTGGGCACGGTGTACCAGCTGTTTCGCAACGGCATGATGCTGGGCTCCTTCCAATACTTCTTCTACCAGCAGGGCGTGCTGCTGCCCTCGGTGCTCACCATCTGGATTCACGGCACCCTGGAAATTTCGGCCATCGTGCTGGCCGGCGGCGCGGGGCTGGTCATGGGCCGCAGCATGTTGTTTCCCGGCACTTACTCGCGGGCCCACTCTTTCCGCCAGGGTGCCCGCGACGGTATCAAGATTGCCATTGGGCTGGTGCCCATCTTCGTGGTGGCCGGCTTCCTGGAAGGCTTCGTCACGCGCCACACCGAGATGCCCCTGGCCGCCAGCCTCACCATTATCGGCACTTCCCTCACCTTTATCATCTGGTATTTCATCCTGTATCCGCTGCGTCTGCAGCGCCGGGCCGCCGGACCGGATCTTCTTTCCTAAGCTATGAAACCAACGTTTACCCACGAGGCCGACTTTCGGCAGGAGCGCGACTTTGGGGCCAAGGTCGGTGCCACGATGGAGTTCGTGGTGGCCCACTGGCGGCCGCTGCTCAAGTGCCTGGCGTATTTCGTGATGCCCCCCGCCCTGCTGATGGGCATCGGCCTGGGCCTGGTCACCAACCAGGTCTGGAACCAGGCCGCGCAAGACGTAGCCGGTACCGCCGAAGGCCAAAGCAGCGACGTGCTGGGCGTCGCCGGCATGGTTGGCGGCAGCGCGGTAGCGGCTATCGGCGGGCTGGTGGCCTTTCTGCTGCTCACCAGCGCCGTGTACGGCTACCTGCGGGTGCGGCTGGAGCTGGACCCGGCCGAAACCGTGACGCCCGCGCAGGTGTGGGCCGTCATCCGGCAGCGCCTGGGCCGCACCATCGTGGCATGGCTGTTTTTGGCGGTGGTGCTAGGGGGCGCGTTTGGGCTGGCGGGCGTGCTGCTGGCGTTGGTCCACCCGGGCCTGCTGCTGCTGCTATTTTTCCCGTTCGTCTACGTGCTGCCGCCGCTGGCCCTGTACTTCCCCATCCTCTGGCTCGAAGACCTGGGGCTGCTGGACACCCTGCGCCGCTGCTTCTACCTGATCGGGGGCAAGTGGTGGTCGACGCTGGGGCTCTACCTGGTTATTGCCCTGATCCAAAGCATGGTTTCCATCGTGTTTGCCGTGCCCCAGTACGCGGTGATGCTGGGCAAGTTCATGAAGCTTTCCCTGCTCAGCTCCGATGCTTTCGGCATGACCGCGCAGTGCATTTACACCACGGGCATCATGCTCACCAACAGCATCGTCTTGACGGCCATGGCGTTTCAGTACTTCAACCTCGTGGAGCGCAAAGACGGCGTGGGGCTGCACCGGCTGATTGACAGCCTGGGCCAGGCCCCCGTCCGCGTCGCCAATGAAGCCTACCGTCCCGAGGATGAAGGCGAGTACTAAAGCCCGGCCTGGGCGGACCGGGGCCGCCGTTATGCTGCTGATGGTGCTGGCCCTCCTGCCGCTGATGGCCCCGGCTGCCGCGCCAATTCCGCTCAGTACGCCGCCAGCCTTTTCGCGCCCGGCTGCCGCGCCGGCCGTGCGGCTGCGGCAGCCCGCGCCGGGCCGGCTGCGGGAGTTTCGCGGCCAGCACGAGTTTCAGTACGTGGAGGTAAAAAGCGAGCTAAGCGCCTGGGACATCTTCTGGGCCGGCTTCTGGCGGAAAGTGGCCGGCTGGCTCAGCACCCGCACGGGCACGGTAGCTTGGAAATACGGCTTCTACGCCGTGCTGGTCGGGGCCTTTGCCGTCGTGGTGCTCAAGCTGCTGCAGGTGGACCTGACCGGCGCGTTCGGGCGGGCCCCGCGGCGGGCTGCCCTGGCCTACGACACCGAAACCGAGGACATTCACGCCCTGGACATTCCGGCGCTGCTGACTGAGGCCGAAATGGCCGGCAACTACCGTCTGGCGGTACGCCTGGGCTATCTGCAGGTGCTCAAGGAGCTCACCGACAGGAGCTTAATTCAGTGGCAGCCCGACAAAACCAACCACCACTACGTGCTGGAAATGGCCCGCACCACCCAGCACGAGGCCTTCGCGGAGCTTACGCGGCAGTTTGAGTACGTTTGGTACGGCGAGCTGCACCTCACGCCCGAGCATTACGCCCGCACCCGCACCACCCGTCTCGGCTTTCTAACCCAGCTTGCTAACCGCCGCGCCGCCTGATGACGACTTTCCGCTGGTATCTGCTGGGATTAGCCGTTTTGTTTGCGGGCTACGTGGCGGTGGAGTATTACCGCCCTAAGCCCCTCGACTGGACCCCGACCTACAGCAGCAAGGACAAGATTCCCTACGGCACTTACGTGCTCTACGACGTGCTGCCCGAGGTGCTGGGCACGGCCAGCGTGCAGCCCGTGCGCATCCCGATTTACAACCAGCTGGGTGATACCACGGGCCAGCTGGCCAACTACCTGTTTGTGCAGCGCAGCTTCGCCAGCAGCCCGGCCGAAACCCGGAAGCTGCTGCGCTACGTGGCCCGCGGCAACAACGTGTTCATTGCCGCCGACGACTTTGGGGAAAGCCTACAGGATACGCTGGGCTTCCGGACGGAGCTGGCTTTGCAGCCCAGTCTGCCGCGGCCTACGCGCACCGCCCAGCCTGATTCCGTCACCCTGCGCTTGACCAACGCGCCCCTGGCGGCAACGGCCGGCAGCCGGTTCCGCTTTCCGGCCGCCGCCGCCGCCTACCGCCTGGAGCTGGACAGCACGGCGCGGGCTACTGCCCTGGCTACCGATGCCCGGGGCGGCGTAGTGCTGGCCCGCATCGGGCACGGCCGGGGCCATTTCTACCTAAGCTCGGTGCCGCTGGCTTTCACCAACTACTTCGTGCTGCACCCGCGCACCAGCAACTTCGCCTTCGCGGCCCTCTCTTACCTGCCCGCGCGGCCGGCCTGGTGGGACGAGTACCAGAAGCAGGGCCGCACCGGCGAGCAAAGCCTGGTCCGGGTGCTGCTGAGCCACGAGGCGCTGCGCGTGGCCTACTACCTGACCTGCCTGGGCGTGCTGCTGTTCGTGCTGTTTGAGGCCAAGCGGCGGCAGCGCATCATTCCGGTGCTCGTGCCCTTGCCCAATACCACGCTGCTGTTTACCCGCACGGTGGCCTCCCTGTACCGGCAGAGTGGTAACCACGCCCTAATTGCGGAAAAGAAAATAGGGCTGTTTCTGGAGTACCTGCGCACCCGCTTCCAGGAAGCCAGCCTCGACCTGAACGACGAGGAGCTGCGGGAGCGGCTGGCCCAAAAGGCCGGGGTGCCCCGCCCGCGCGTCGACAGCTTGGTGCGCATCATCAACATGACCCGCACCGCTCCTCGCGTTACCGATCAGGACTTGCTGGCGCTGAATCAGGCCCTGAGTACGTTCCGCTGGGAAGCCAGCTGATAAATTGCATTATAGCCGATAGTTTAACTTTTCCACTATATAACTTTTCCATGTTGAGCTTATAAATGCATTTAGACCTTTTTAACGCCCATGCGCACTCTAAATCAGGTAAAAAATATGTAATTATTCCTTAGCTCATCATTGCCAGTTACAACTTCCATTCCTCTCAATTTCCGAACCTGCTCTTTCCCATGGAATCCGAAAATACTCTCCCCACGCCGGAGCTTCCCGCTCCCGACGACGCCGCGGCAGCCCCGGCCAGCCCCGATTCTCCCTTCGCGCCCCGCGCCGACTTCAGCCAGCTCATGGCCAGCGCCGACGCTATCCGCCGGGAACTGGGCAAGGTTATCGTGGGCCAGCACGAGCTGATTGAGCTGCTGCTGACCGCCATTCTGGCCGACGGGCACGTGCTGCTGGAAGGTGTGCCGGGCGTGGCCAAAACGCTTACCGCCAAGCTGCTGGCCCGCACCATCGACGTGCCCTTCAGCCGCCTGCAGTTCACCCCCGACCTGATGCCCTCCGACGTGCTGGGTACCTCCATCTTCCGGCCCAACAAGGCGGATTTCGAGTTCCGACCCGGTCCCATCTTCGCCAGCGTGGTGCTAATTGACGAAATAAACCGCGCCCCGGCCAAGACGCAGTCGGCGCTGTTTGAGGTGATGGAGGAGCGCCACATCACCCAGGACGGCACCACCTACGCCATGCAGGAGCCATTTTTGGTGCTGGCCACCCAAAACCCGATTGAGCAGGAAGGCACCTACCGCCTGCCCGAAGCCCAGCTCGACCGGTTTCTGTTCAAGATTCAGATTGGCTACCCTTCCACGGAAGAGGAAGTCGCCATTCTGCAGGGCCACCACGCGGGCTTCGGCGGCACGCCGCTGGAGGCCGTGCAGCCCGTACTCAACGCCGCCCAGATTGCCGCGCTCCGCCAGCAGGTGCGCCGGCAGCACGTGGAGCCCAAGCTGCTCGAATACATTGCCAAGCTCGTGGGCCAGACGCGCGCCCACAAATCCCTGTACCTCGGCGCTTCGCCCCGCGCCTCCCTGGCTCTGCTCAACGGTGCCAAAGCCCTGGCCGCCCTGCGCGGCCGCGACTTCGTGACGCCCGAAGACATCCAGTACCTGGCCCCGGCCGTGCTGCGCCACCGCATCCTGCTCACCCCGGAGCGCGAAATGGAAGGCACCACCACCGACGAAGTAGTCAAGCAAATCATTCAGGCCATTGAGGTGCCACGCTAAGCAGCTGCAAGCCTCGGTTACGCAACGACAGGCGCCGGCCGTTGCGAGCAACGCGAAGCAATCCGACCTCTGAAATATAAAGCACCCCTTTCCAAAGCCCAGCCCGGACGTTGGTATAAAGGGCTTGCGTTGACGTTCAAGGCGAATTACTTTATTCATCTCTACTCCCCGACGACTCTCCCTGCCCTATGCGTAATCTGTACCTGACCCGGCGCTTTTTCCTGGTGCTGGCGGCCGCGGTCGTCGGGTTTGTCGTGGCCTTCTTTCTGCCGGTGCTGCTGCTGCCCATGCGGCTGGCGCTGGGTTTGCTGACGGCCCTGGCTCTGCTCGATCTGACGCTGCTTTACGCGCCGGGCCGCAGTGGGCGCGGCAGCGTATTAGGCCGGCGCGTGCTGGGCGAGAAGCTCGCCAACGGCAGCGACAACGACGTAGCCATCTACCTCGAAAACACTTACCGCTTCGCCGTCAGCACCGAAACCATCGACGAGATTCCGCCCCAGTTTCAGCGCCGCGACGTGCTGTTCCGGGCGGCGCTGAAGGCCGGCGAAACCGGCATCATCCGTTACCAGTTGCGGCCGGTGAAGCGGGGCGAGTACCACTTCGGAGCCCTGAACGTGTTCGTGGCCTCGCCGCTGGGGCTGGTGCGGCGCCGCTTCCGCTACGGGCAGGATCAGATGGTGCCCGTGTACCCGTCGTTTCTGCAGATGCGGCAGTACGAGCTGCTGGCCATCAGCAACCGCCTGACGGAAGTGGGCGTGAAGCGCATCCGACGGGTGGGCCGCAGCATGGAGTTTGAGCAGCTCCGCTCCTACGTACCCGGCGACGACCCGCGCACCATCAACTGGAAGGCCTCTGCCCGCCGCAGCGGCGCCGGCGACGATACCCTGGTCGTCAACCACTTCCAGGATGAGCGCGCCCAGCAGGTGTACTGCCTTATCGATAAGGGCCGGGTGATGCGCATGCCGTTCGAGGGCCTGAGCCTGCTCGACTACGCCATCAACGCCACGCTGGTGCTCAGCAACATTGCCATCCTCAAGCACGACAAGGCCGGCCTCATCACCTTCGCCGACCGAATCAGCGCCATCGTGCCCGCCGACCGGCGCGGGGGCCATATGCTGCGGCTGCTGGAGGTGCTCTACAAGCAGCGCACGAAATACCTGGAAACCGATTTTGAGTTGCTATATACCAACGTCAAGGCCAAAATCCGACAGCGCAGCCTGCTGATGCTGTTCACCAACTTCGAAACCCTCAACGGCCTGCACCGGCAACTGCCCTACCTGCGCCGCCTGGCCAAGGACCACCTGCTGCTGGTCGTGTTCTTCGAAAACACCGAGCTGCGCGAGTTTCTGGACGCCCCGGCTGCCACCACGGAAGACGTCTACAACCAGACCGTAGCCGAGAAATTTGCCCAGGAAAAGCGCCAGATTGTGCGCGAGCTGCAGCGCTACGGCATCCACGCCCTGCTCACGCCGCCTCAGGATCTGACGGTGAACACCATCAACCGCTACCTCGAATTCAAGGCCCGCGGGCTGATTTGACGGCTGGTCCGGTGCAGCCAGCCGCGGGCGTTGGTATGGTTG
>Ga0247729_10000027_pt1 | contig 76523 bp, 79 predicted proteins | sample UWRJL133311R2_FD_180958 | JGI IMG/M metagenome (GOLD analysis project Ga0247729, IMG submission 180958) | Plant litter microbial communities from Arlington Agricultural Research Station in Wisconsin, United States - UWRJ-L133-311R-2 | ecosystem: Environmental > Terrestrial > Plant litter >... | reverse complement strand
TTGATGATCAAGGTCGGCCAGTTCATGTCGTCGCGTCTCGACGTGCTGCCGCCCGAAATCACTAAAGAACTCGAGGGGCTGCAAGACGAGGTTCCGCCCGTGCCGTTCCCCGCGATCCGCGCACTGGCTGAGGCTGAGCTCGGCGTTCCACTGGAGACCGCGTTCTCGTTCGTCGACCCGGTGCCCGTGGCCGCAGCATCCCTTGGCCAGGCGCACCGCGCCCGCCTCGCAGTAGCGGATGCCGACCAGTCCGGACTCACGGATGTCATGATCAAGATCCAGCGCCCGGGCATCGACATCATCGTCGACGTCGACCTCATGGCCCTGCGCCGCGTCGGCGGATGGCTCAGCCGCGTCCGGCTCGTCTACGACCGCGTCGACATGCCCGCGCTCGTCGAGGAGTTCGCGAACACCAGCCTCGAAGAAATCGACTACCTGCACGAAGCGATGAGCGCCGAACGCTTCGCAGACAACTTCGCCGACGACAACCGCGTCAGTGTTCCCGACATCGTGTGGGAGCGCACCACCCGCCGGGTACTGACGCTGCAGGATGTCACCGCGATCAAGATCAACAACGTCGCCGGGCTGCGCGCGGCAGGCATCGATCCGACCGAAGTGGCAGCCGAGTTCGCCTCGGTCATGTTCGACCAGCTCTTTGTGCAGGGCTTCTTCCACGCCGACCCTCACCCGGGAAACATCTTCGTCACCCCGCTCGTGGGCCAGGATCGCGCCTGGAAGTTCACCTTCATCGACTTCGGGATGATGGGCGAGGTTCCGGACACTCTGCGTGACGGTCTACGCCAGGTGCTGATCGCCGCGGCGTCCCGCGACGGTAAGGGCATGGTGAACGGCATACGCAAGGTCGGCGTACTGTTGCCCTCGGCCGACACCGCGGAGCTCGAGCGGGCCTGGACCAAGCTGTTCTCCCGCTTCGGCGGCATGGGATTTGCTGAGTTGCAGGAAGTAGACCCCCGGGAGTTCCGCGCTTTCGCGCTGGAGTTCAGCGACGTCGTCCGCACCCTGCCGTTCCAGCTTCCCGAGAACTTCCTGCTCATCGTTCGCGCACTGTCGCTCACGTCGGGCGTCTGCAGTTCGCTCAATCCTGCGTTCAATATCTGGGATGCCGTCGAACCATACTCCGCACAGCTCATCCGATCGGAGAGCGGAAACGTCGTGCAGGACGTCGCGAAAAAAGCGATGTCCGTAGCGGGCACCGTTGTGCGCCTGCCCGAGCGGCTCGACGATCTCATCACGCGGCTCGACGAGGGTCGGGTTGCCGTTAAGTCTCCGCGAATCGAGCGCCGACTCTCCAGCCTGGAGCGGATCGGGCGCCAGATAATCTCCGCGATCCTCTTCACGGCGCTGCTCATCGGGGGGATTATCGTGCGCTCGGACGACGAGGTGTTCGGCACGGTACTGCTGGTCGCATCCGTGGTCCCGCTGTTGCACACGCTGTTCGCCGGGGTGCTCGCGAGACGCCGCCCCCTGCCGTAGTCGCTACGCGGGAGGCCTAACCTGCCGTTGTGGCGAGTCGGATCTTGTCGAAAAGCTCAGCAGTCTGGGCCAGTGTCGTCAACTCGTCAGGTGTCAGCGCGGCCTGCGCTGCCTTCAGGAGTGCACTCGACCGGTCATCGCGCGACTTCTGGACCAGTGCAGCGCCGTCGTCGGTCAACATGATGATGACGCCGCGACCGTCGGAGGGGTCCGGTGAGCGGACGACCAGGCCCTGCGTCTCGAGTTCGACCACTGTGCTGCTCATGCTCTGGTGTCTGATTCGACGTCGGCGAGCAAGCTGCGCAATGCTCTGCGGCCCCTCGCGGATGAGAAATCCCAGGGTCTCGAGCTGGCCAGCCGGCCGATTCTCTGCCTGCTGGGTGGTGCGCACCATATCCCCGACCGCGCGACGAAGACGGTCAGCGTCTTCGAGAGTGAATTCAGACATAGGGCAAGAATACAGGTTCCCTGCACAACAATGCAGTTTGCCTGTATAGTTTTGGGTATGGAACTCACCAAACACACCCACGCAACGGTCGTCCTCCAGAAGAACGGAGCAACTCTCCTCATCGATCCCGGTGCCTACACGCCGAACTCGGCAGAGTTGATCGCTGCGACCTCCGCCGTACTGGTCACTCACGATCACCCGGATCATTTCGACGCCGCTATTCTCAACGCCGCGCTTTCGGCCCAACCCGAGCTGCGGGTCTGGGCGCCGGCATCAGTCGTCGAAGTCCTCACCGCGAGCGAGGGACAGGTCGTTGCCGTCTCTGCGGGCGACAAGTTCCAGGCGGCGGGATTCGACGTCGTTGCCATCGGCGAACACCACGCTCCGATCCACCCGGACCTCCCCCTCATGGATAACGTCGGCTTCGTCGTTGACGAGACGGTCTATCACCCGGGCGACTCGTACTTCGTGCCCGACGCAGCGTTCACGACGCTGCTCGTCCCGACCAGCGGACCCTGGGCGAAGCTCGGCGAGGCTGTCGACTTCGTCAGGGGAGCAGCTCCGTCGCGCGCGATCCAGATTCACGAGTTGATGCTGAGCGACGTCGGCCGCGGCATGTTCGGGCAGATGATCGGCGACCTGACCGGGACTTCGGTAGAGACCCTGGAGCCGGGAACGACTGTCACTCTCTAGTCGCTCACTCCGCGCGGGCGGCGACCTCTTCCGGACCGGCGGAGGTCGCCGCCACGTCGCGCCTCTTGCGCGTGACCAGCCACGAACCCGTCAGCACGAGGGCGAAGCCGACTACCGTCCAGACGGTGACCCGCTCGTTCAGCACTACGACGCCCGCGATGATCGCCACTGCCGGATTCACGTAGGTGATGGTCGTCGCCTTGACCGGGCCGATCTCGGAGATCAAACCGACCATGAGCAGGAAGGCGACGGCGCTGCAGATGACGGCGAGTACGACGATCGCCACGATGACGCTGGTCGAGGGAACTACGGTGGGCCAGCTCCCGGTCAGCAACACCACCGGGATGTAGATGAGGGCGGCCCCAGCGAGTGAGACGGCGACAACTCCGACGCCGGGCAGGTCGGGAATCCAGCGCGACAAAATGGCCGGCCCGAGCGCATACCCGATAACCACCACGCTCATCTCGAGCACGCTCGGCAGGTCGGAGCCGCCGATGTCGAGCCCGACCAGGCCAGCAACCCCCAGCATCCCGACCAGGATGCCGATCCAGTTAAGGCCGCTGAGCTTCGCCGGACGCCCCAGCGCGAACGCGACGGCGACACCCGCGAGTGGAACGGCAGCGAGCAACAGCCCCGCCGTCGAGCTCGGTAGTTTCTGTTCAGCCGAGCTGAGGAAGTACCACGGCAGCACGATCTCGACGATCGTATACGCGAGCATCGGCTTCCAGTGCCGCAGTACGGTCATGACTTCGCGACGGTAGAACGCCAGCGGCAGCAGCAAGATCGCGGCGAGCGCAGAGCGCGCGAACACCACCATGGCTGGCTCGAGTTCTCCCACGGCGACCTTGATGAACAGGTACGGAATGCCCCAGGCGATACCGAGCCCGGCAAAGAGAAGTAGTCCACGGCGAGTCACGCTTTCATTGTGGCCCGATGCACCGACAAGCTGCGCGGATGCAGCATCCGGGGCAGAACCTCGACGAAGAGTGGCGGAAACCGTGCGTCGTTCGTCGAAAGCCTCGACAGGAGCACAGTGTGTAAATAAAGTGGGCGGAACCGGTGCGGCATTCTGCGGCGCCTGTCGATGCCGGCCCACTCGCGACCTCCGCATGACCGCGCGAGCGCGCCGCCCGGAGGAGCCCCATGGCCATCGACGAATCGCCGGCCCAACCAGCGCCGGCCGCCATCGCCCCTCCACCCGGCGGTTCTCGCACATTCGCCCAGATCCTGGTCAACACCGCCGTCGCGAACGTCACGACGAGCTTTCTCTGGTTCGCGCTCACCTTCTGGGTATATCTCGAAACCCGGTCGGTGCTGGCCACCGGGATCATCGGCGGCGCCTACATGCTGCTCGTCGCGCTGTGCTCGATGGCGTTCGGTACCATCGTCGACCGGCACCGCAAACACCGCGTGATGGTCTTCGCCGGCGCCGTCACGCTTGTCGCCTTCACCGCGAGCTTCGGGCTCTACGCGGCCTTCCCCGAATCGCTGTTGCTCGACCTCGGGGGGCCGTTCTTCTGGCTGTTCAGCGGCGTCATCCTGTTCGGTGCGGTCATCGAGAACATGCGCAACATCGCACTCTCGACGACGGTCACACTGCTCATCCCCGAAGAGCGGCATGCCAACGCCAACGGGATGGTGGGCACGGTGCAGGGCCTGGCGTTCATGGTGACGAGCGTGTTCAGCGGGCTGTCTATCGGCCTCTTGGGCATGGGCTGGACGATCCTCATCGCGATCTTCTTCTCAGCGGCGGCCCTGGTGCACCTGCTGTTCCTCGACATCCCCGAAGAGCAACCGCACCACGACGGCGAGCGGCGACCGCTGGTCGACCTCCGGGGAAGCATCACCGCCGTGCGTGCGGCCACCGGGCTCTTCGCCCTGATCATCTTCTCGACTTTCAACAACCTCATCGGCGGCGTGTACATGGCGCTCATGGACCCCTATGGACTCGAGCTCTTCGCCGTGGAGTGGTGGGGGGTCGTACTCGGGGTGACCTCGACCGGGTTCATCATCGGCGGCCTGCTCGTCGCGAAATTCGGTCTCGGGCGCAATCCGATACGCACCCTCCTGTTCCTCGTCATCCTGATGGGCGTGCTGGGCGCGCTGTTCACCATCCGCGAGTGGTGGATCCTCTACGCCGTGGGCATCTGGCTCTACATGACCCTCATCCCCGCTGTCGAAGCGGCAGAGCAGACTGTCATCCAGAAGGTCGTCCCATTCCAGACGCAGGGTCGCGTGTTCGGTTTTGCTGCTGCCTTCGAGTCGGCCGCTGCTCCGGTGACGGCGTTCCTCATCGCTCCGATCGCGCAGTTCCTGATCATTCCGTACATGAACTCGGATGCCGGACGCTCGAGCTTCGGATGGCTGCTTGGCGACGGGCAGGCTCGCGGCATCGCGCTGGTGTTCCTGGTCGCTGGTGTCGTCATGGTGCTGGCGGCCATCGCCGCTTTCTTCTCGCGCTCGTACCGGCGCATCTCCGCGCAGTACCTCGAGTCGGATGGCGTGGCCGAGGCCGCCGACTCCACTGCTAGCTCCGACAGCGAAACCGAACCGACCTCCACCCGCAGGTCATAGGCACCTGGAAGCCGCCCGACTCACCTCGGGCATCCCCGGGTGTGCGACGCATCGTGTGTAGCGTTCTTTTATGACCACCCAGACCGTTTCACCCACGCCGGTAAAGGTCGACGTGTGGTCGGATATCGCGTGCCCGTTCTGCTACATCGGCAAGCGTAAGTTCGAGGAGGCCGCGGCGACCTCCGGCATCCCGATCGAGCTCGAGTACCACTCCTACGAGCTCGCTCCCGATACCGACGACGTGGTGCCGCACTCGCACCTCGAACACCTCGTGAACCGCATGGGCGTCAGCCACGCGCAAGCCGCGAGCATGGAAAAGCGCACCGTTGGGGTGGTTGCCGATGCCGGCTTGCCCATCGACTACGGCCGGATGAAACAGTCGAACACGCGCCGAGCACACCAACTGCTCCACTTCGCGAAGGCCAGGGGCATCCAGGCCCAACTCAAGGACCGCCTGATGACCGCGTACTTCAGCGAGGGCCGCAGCATGGCTTCAGTCGACGACCTGGCCGACCTGGCCGCGGAGGTCGGTCTCGACCGTGCTGACGTCATCCGATCGCTCGAGACCGATGAATTCCAGTCGGCCGTGGATGCCGACAAGCGCCGCGCCGCTGACTATGGAGTGCGGGGTGTGCCGTTCTTCGTCTTCAACGAGGCAATCGCTGTTTCTGGCGCCCAGGATCCGTCGGTGTTCGTCGACGCTCTCACCGAGGCAGCGGCGGCCGCCTCGGGCGAGCACTGACAACGCGTTTACGATGGGCTCATGCCCAAGGATGATGTCCAGCCCGAAAGTGTTGTAGCCCAAGCCCTCGGCTGGATCGACGACAAGACCCGCGCGATCAACCAGCCGATCCACGTATCGAGCACCTTCCTGCGCGACGCCGACAACGAATACCGGTCCGGCCGCGTCTACATGCGCGACCAGAATCCGGCCTTCGACCAGGCCGAAGCGGTCATCAACACTCTCGAGTCCGGGCACCAGACCCTGTTGTTCGCGAGCGGGATGGCCGCAGCAACCGCAGTCTTCCAGGGCCTGCGACCGGGTGACCACGTTCTCGCGCCGAAGGTCATGTACTGGAGCCTGCGCAACTGGCTCATGGGATTCGCCACTTCGTGGGGGCTCGACGTCGAGCTCATCGATATGACCGACCCCTCGGCCGTCGAGGCGGCCCTGCGCCCGGGAGCCACGAAGCTCGTCTGGGTCGAGACCCCGGCGAACCCGCTCTGGACCATCACCGACATCGCCGCGACGGCCGAGCTCGCCCACGCTGCCGGCGCGCTGCTCGCCATCGACTCGACAGCCGCAACTCCCGTGCTGACCAAGCCGCTCGATTTCGGCGCTGACCTGGTCATGCACTCCGCGACGAAGTACCTCAACGGTCACTCCGACCTCACCGCGGGAACCGTGACGACGCGGGCCGACAACGAGCACTGGCAGCGGGTCCGCGCGGTCCGCGCCCAGATCGGCGGAACCCTCGGCTCGTTCGAGTCGTGGCTGCTCGTTCGGGGCCTGCGCACGCTTTACCTACGAGTGAACGCGGCGAGCGCTTCCGCCCTGAAGATCGCCGAGCACTTCGACGGGCATCCGCTGGTCGCCGAAGTGCTCTACCCGGGGTTGCCCTCGAGCCACGGCCACGAGATCGCCAAGCGCCAGATGACCGGCGGATTCGGTGGCATGTTGTCGATCCGTACAACCGGTGGTGAGCAAGCGGCGATCGCCGTCGCCGCGAACACCGGTCTCTGGAAGCGCGCGACTTCCCTCGGCGGCGTCGAAAGCCTCATCGAGCACCGGGCGAGCGTCGAGGGTGCAGGCTCTCCGGTGCCGCTCGACCTGTTGCGACTGTCAGCAGGCATCGAACACGTCGACGACCTCATCGCCGATCTCGAACAGGCCCTCGCGACAGCCCACGCCTAAGTGGCTGGCTCCCCCGGTACTCGTCCGATAGCGACCCACGCGGATGCGGTGGTCACGAAGTCGCCAGACGGCAAGCGCTCGGCGCAAGCACGTCGCAGAGCGGCGACTCCCGCGGTCGTCAGTGAGCTGACGTACTCACCCACCGGGCCGACCCCGAGCGTGAACGGCTCCCACCATTCGTCGAACGACGCGAAACCGACCTCGACGGTCGCAACGGACTCGTGTACGTCGACCAGGCCAGCCTGCGCGAAGAGTGCCTCCAGCTCACCTTCGCCGCTGCCTCGACGTGCTGCGGGCACCTGCGGATCGAGGCTGCTCCTGGCCTCGCCGAACGGCGCGAGTGGACCGGACCCATCGCCGAAGTCCCACACGTTTGCGGCCACCTCGCCGCCCGGTCGGGTGACCCGGGCCATCTCGCGCAGGCCGGCGACGGGATCGGTCATGAACTGCACGACCAGCTGGGCGGCGCAGACATCGACCGAGTTACTGTCGAAGGGCAGCGCTTCGGCTGAGCCGACGCGGCAATCCACTCCCGGATACCGAGCCCGCACCGAATCGACGAACTGTGGAGACGGATCAATCGCCCCCACCGACTCCTCACCAAGCGAGTCGACGAGAACAGCGGTCAGCGCTCCCGCGCCGCACCCGACATCCAGCACACGATCGCCCCGCCGCAGGGCGAGGAGCGCGGCGAACTCGTGGGCGAGCGGCTCGGAGAACCTGCCCATGAAACGCGTGTAGGCATCCGGATCGACATCGAAGGTCATGGGGGCACGCTAGCCCTGACCCAGCCCAAATGAAGGTGCTTTCGGGATCACCACGACAGGACTACATTGACCCCGTTCGGCCCGCGCGCCGCCAGCAAAGCGGGCTTGCGACGCAGCGAAGGACCCGCCCTCGCTGCGCCTAATGGCGTCGACCGGGGACGGGTCCTTCGAACTGCTGCGGGTTACTTCTGGACGAACGGCAGCAGGATGGCGTTGACCTCGGCGGCGTGGGTCCAGAGCATTCCGTGGGGAGCTCCGTCGATCTCGACGTACTCGGCCTCGGGGAATGCTTCGTGGAACGGGCGTCCGGTGGCGTCGATCGGCAGGATGCGGTCGGCGGTGCCGTGCGCGATCAGCGTGGGGACACCGCTCTCGCGAACCGCGGCGACATCAGCCGTGAAGTCCTCGATCCAGGTGGGAACCACGGCGTAGGCCGCGACCGGCGCGCTGCCAGCAGCGATGGCCCAGCTTCCGTTGACGACTTCCTGCGAGATCCGCGAACCGAGGTTCTCGTCGAGGTTGTAGAAGTTGCTGTAGAACTCACCGAACCACTTGAAGCGGTCGTCCTTGGCGGATGCCTCGATGCCGTCGAAGAGCGACTGCGGAACGCCCTGGCCGAGCATGCCGGGCTCGAGTGAGGCGAGGAACGCGAACTTCGCGATGCGCTCGGTGCCGAAGAGCTTGGCATAGCGGGCGAGCTCGCCCGTGCCCATCGAGAAGCCGACGAGGATGACATCGGTGAGGTCGAGAGTCGTCAGCACTGCGTTCAGGTCACCGGCGAAGGTGTCGTAGTCGTAGCCGACCTCGACCTTGGAGGACTTGCCGAAACCACGGCGGTCATAGGTGATGACGCGGTAGCCGGCTGCGCGCAGCTCGCGCGCCTGGCGTTCCCACGACGATCCGTCGAGCGGGTACCCGTGAACCAGGACGACGGCCTGGCCGGCTCCGTGGTCTTCGTAGTAGAGGTCGATGTTGGTCGAGTTTTCCTGGCCGACGGTGATGTAACCCATGATGCTCTCCTTCGATATGGGTTGAGAACGTTCGTTCTCAACTGGTATGGCCTACACTAGAGAACGCGCGTTCTCAGCGCAAGCCCCAGTAGAAAGAATTTCTCGCATGGCCGACATCACCACGGATCGAGTCCGCATCATCGAGGCAGCCGAACGCCTCTTTTACGGGCGCGGCATCCAGTCGGTCGGTATGGACGCCGTTCGCGCCGAAGCGGGCGTCCCCCTGAAGCGCCTGTACGCAGCCTTCCCGTCGAAAGACGCCCTGATCATCGAAGTGATGCGGTACCAGACCGGCATCTGGGACTCCGGGATCGCCGTGGCCGCTGCAGCGGCCACGACTCCCACCGACAAGCTGCTCGCGATCTTCGACTTCCTCGACGTGTGGTTCCGCGCTGACGACTTCCGCGGCTGCGGCTTCATCAACGCCTTCGGAGAACTGGGCGGATCCTCCCCCGACGTCGCCAAAGTCGCGCACGACCAGAAGGCCGCGTTCCAGCAGTACGTCTCAGAGTTGGTCCAGCAGCTCGGCGCACCGCCGGTGCTGGCGTCCCAGCTCGCACTGCTCGCAGAGGGAGCACAGACGACCGCTGCAATCAGTGGCAATCCGGATGCCGCCGTCCACGCCCGCGCGGCGGCACAGACGTTGATCGACGCCGCCCTGGCCTGAGTCTTTCCATGCCCTGTTCACCTTCGACAGCCTCACGACCTATGAGGCCTACCGCACGAACTTCGGCGTCGACCCGGACTTCATCGCGGCCGATCGCCTGCGCACCGATACCGGGTGCGTCATCCGCTGGGATCGCACCCTGATGCGTCCACTCGAGCGCTGACCAACCAGGCGGATCAGGGGTAGAGCCCCGCACGGAAGGTGAAGGTCACCAGCTGCGCCCGGTCTCGGGCGCCGACTTTCGTCATGGCCCGCACCGCGTGCGTTTTCACCGTGAACGGCGACACCGACATCTGAGCGGCGATCTCGTGGTTGTCGAGCCCGCTGGCCACCAGCACGATCACGTCGCGTTCGCGCGGGGTGAGGGCTTCGAACCGATGGAGTAGGTCCTTGTCGATCGTCGGGGGCGGGCTGTCGGTCATGTGCCCGATAAGCGCTGCGGTTGCAGCCGCAGACAGTGCGCCGCCGCCAGCCACGACCTCGACGATGCCCGCGACGAGCTCGGCGGGACTCACGGTCTTGCTGAGAAACCCGTTGGCCCCGGCCCGCAGTGCGGCGAGAACGATCTCGTCCTGGTCGAAGGTGGTGAGCACGATTACCCGGAGGTTCTCGGACGAGTGCTCCTTACGGATTCGCCGGGTGGCCTCCACGCCGTCGATGCCCGGCATCCGGATGTCCATCAGCACGACATCGACCGGGTTGGCCTTGAGGAAGGCCGGCACTTGCAGCCCGTCCGAGAGGTCGCCGACAGTGACGAAGGTGGGATTGAGCTGGAGCATGGACCGGATGCCGGCGCGCATGTCGTCCTGGTCGTCGACGATGAGAATGTTGGTCATGCGAGCTGTGCTCCGATCGGGCTGAATTCGGCATGCACCCGGAACCGACCGTTCCGGGTTTCTATCGAGAGCGTCCCACCGCACGACTCGACGCGCTCCCGCATCCCCACGAGGCCGAGGCCGCTTCCGGGCAGGGACTTTCGCGGAGCATCGTTGATGTCGTTCTCGACACTCACGTGAATTCGACCGTCCCGTTCGAGGACACCGACAACGGCAGCCCCTTTACCGTGGCGATAGGCGTTCGTGAGAGCCTCCTGGACAATGCGGTACACGGTCACCCCGACAACCGGCTCCGTCGAGTCATCCGGAATCGAGATGCTCGTCGTCACGTCGAGCCCGATGCTCTCGAACGACGCGATGAGGCTGTCGATGGCGCCGAGCGAAGGAGTCGGGCGGAGTGCGTCTTCAGCGGGGATGGAGTCGCCTCGGCGCAGCAGCGCGAGGATCCGCTGGGTCTCCGAAACCACGTTCTGCGCGTTCGACCGCGCCGACTCGAGCGCCTGGCGCGACGAGACCGCCTGCTCGGGCAGGCCGATCTCGGCAACCCCGAGGTTGACGCTGAGCATGGCGACCTGGTGACCGACGACATCGTGGAGGTCGCGGGCGATGCGGAGTCGTTCTTCGGTGACGCGGCGCTCGGCTTCCACCTCTCGGGTCGCGACCGCAGCGCGGGCCCGTTGCTCTGACACCAGCCAGTGGTCCCGGGACAGCCGAAGAGCAGCCCCGGTCGCTCCACCGGCGATGGCAGAGAAAAGTGCGGCGACCGCGACCACCGCACCACCCCGGTATTCCCCGACAGTCGTCAGCGCGCCCAGGAACGACAGCGCGACAACTGCGGTACCGAAGACCGGCTGCCTGCCGCGAAAGGTGAACGAGAAGAGAACGAGAGCAGCCATCATCCACACCGAGATGCGGTCTTCACCGGTAGTTGTCACGGCGAACGACGCGACGCTGGTGACAACCAGGCCAATCCAGGGCAATCGCCAGGAGACCGCGACGCCGAGGCCGGCGACGAGGACGCCCGCCACTGTCACGAGCTCGGCCCCGCGCTGGATCACGATGAGGATCTGCGCCACGAACACGAGCAGCGCGACCACGTAAGCCACGAGGTGCAGGATGCCGGGGCGGCGGATCCATAAGGGCACCCGGGACCCGTCTTCAACTTCGATCATTGTGCGCATGTCCCGATTCTCGTTCACGCCGTGGCACCCGATGTACTTCGAACGAAGTAGACCACACCCTTCCGCGTCGTGGGCGATGGAACCGACGGCAGAAATACTTCAAACGAAGTACATGCACCCTTTCGCCGGGGCGAAGACTGCTCACCGAGGCAGTCGCCCCGCACACAATCCGCAAAGGAAATCATGTCCGTCATCACTTCCCCATCCGCGTCAGTTGTCGCAACCGCGTTGCGCAAGCTGTACTTCTTCCGTTTCGGCTTTGCCATCGTGTGGGCCGCCCTGATCTTCGCCCTCGGGTCCACGCTCAGCCCGGTAGCAGCCACGCTGCTCGTGCTGTACCCGCTCTTCGACGTTGCCGCGGCCATCATCGACGTGCGAGCCAATCGCACCGCCGGATCCGCCGCCCTGCTCTACACGAACATGGCGCTGAGCCTGCTCGCCGCCATCGGCCTCGCGATTGCTGCCACCGTTGGCACTCCCGCAGTACTCACCGTGTGGGGCGCCTGGTCGATCACGGCGGGTGTCGTGCAGTTGATCGTCGGCCTGCGTCGTCGCAAGCTGGGTGGCCAGTGGATCATGATCATCTCCGGTGCGCTGTCCGTGCTGGTCGGCTTTGCTTTCATCAGCATGGCGAGCGGCGCATCGGCATCCGTCTCGACCCTGGGCGGCTATGCCACCCTCGGCGGCATCTTCTTCCTCATCTCCGCCCTGCGCCTGCGCCGTGCCGCGAAGGGAATCTGAGAATGACCACCACAGAGTTCGACGTCGTCATCATCGGCGCCGGCCCGGTGGGCGAGAACGTCGCTGACCGAATCGTGCAGGGCGGGCTCACCGCTGCCATCGTCGAGCGCGAACTCATCGGGGGCGAGTGCTCGTATTGGGCCTGCATGCCCACGAAGGCGCTTCTTCGAGATGCGGCAGCCCTGCGCGCAGTACGGCACCTGCCCGGCGCCAACAATGCCGTGACCGGCGATCTCGATGTCGCAGCGGTGCTGCGACGCCGGGACTCGTTCGCTTCACACTGGAAAGACGACGGCCAGGCCGACTGGCTGGACAGCGCCGGGATCACCCTCTTCCGCGGTCAGGGCCGCATCGGGGCGACGCGCACCGTCGAGGTACTCGGCACCGATGGCGAGCTCGTCACTCTCACGGCTCGCCATGCAGTCGTCGTCGCAACCGGCAGCAGCGCGCGCATCCCCGAGATCGCCGGGCTGGCGGATGTCGCACCCTGGACCAGCCGGGAAGCAGCATCCGCTCAATCGGCTCCCCAGCGGCTGGTCATCATCGGGGGCGGTGTTGTAGCGACCGAGATGGCAACTGCTTTCTCTGCCTTCGGCACCCAGGTGACGATCGTTGCGCGAAACGGGCTGCTTCCCGCGGTCGAACCTTTCGCCCGCGACCTTCTGGCTCAGTCACTCCGTGGTGAGGGCGTCGTGCTGCACCTCGACACCGAGCCCACCTCCGTCTCGCGCGACGTCACCGGCGAGGTCGTTCTCACCCTCGCCGACGGAACGGTCGTCCGCTCCGACGAAGTGCTGGTGGCCACCGGCCGCAGGCCCAACACGACCGGCCTCGGGCTCGACGTGGTCGGGCTCACCGCGGGTGACTGGCTCACCGTCGACGATGCGCTGCGCGTCCTCGGGCACGACGGCACTCCCCTCGAGGGTGGTTGGTTGTATGCCGCCGGGGACGTGAATCGTCGGGTGCTCCTGACTCACCAGGGCAAGTACCAGGCGCGTGGGTTGGGTGACAGCATCGTCGCCCGCGCGAACGGCGTCACGCTCGATGAGACTCCGTGGGGCCGTCACGCGTTCACCGCCGACGACCGCGCTATACCGCAGGTGATCTTCGGCTCCCCCGAGATCGCGACAGTGGGGTACTCCGTGGCGGAAGCCACGACGCGAGGACTTCGAATCCGCGCGGTGGAGTACGACCTCGGCGCTATCGCCGGAGCATCACTGCACGGTGATGGCTACACGGGCCGCGCGCTCATGGTCGTCGACGAAGACCGAAAGGTCCTCGTGGGCTTCACCGTGGCCGGCCCGGACGTGGCGGAATTGCTGCACGCGGCGACCATCGCGATCACCGCGGAAGTACCGTTGGACCGCCTGTGGCACGCGGTTCCCGCCTACCCCACCGTCAGCGAGATCTGGCTTCGCCTGTTAGAAACCTACGGCCGCGACGCGTAATCGCGGTGACCTTCGAGAAGGAGTACCAGCAATGAGCACGGCAATCGTCCAACGCAGCTTCGGCGGCCCGGAAGTCCTGGGCCTGGAGCACGTCGATACACCCGCCACGAGCGACCTTCTGCCCGGCGAAGTCCTTGTGCGGGTGGCTTACGCCGGGGTGAACCCGGTCGACACGAAAACGCGAAAAGGCGCTGCCGTAGCTGGCCTGTTCGCTGGATTTCCCCTGACGATCGGATGGGATCTCTCCGGCACCGTAATCGCGACCGGCCCCGCCGTCACCTCACTCAAAACGGGCGACCGGGTGTTCGGCATGTCGCGCTTTCCGCATCCGGGAAATGCTTATGCCGAGCTCATCATCGCGGATGCGTCCGACGTTGTGGTCATTCCCGCCGGCGTCTCCGACGAGCAAGCAGCGGCGCTGCCACTCGCCGGGCTGACGGCGTGGGAGTTTCTCGTCGAGGTCGGTGCCGTGAAGCCCGGCCAGCACGTTTTGATCCAGGGAGCCGGGGGCGGTACCGGCCACCTGGCGGTGCAGATCGCCCGCCACCTCGGGGCTCACGTCACGGCAACCGCGAGTACGAGCAAGCAGTCCTGGCTGCGCGAGCTCGGCGCGGATCGCGCGATCGACTACACCGTGGACGACGTGCCGACCGTGTTTGCCGATCGTCCGTTCGATCTCGTCTTCAACGCGTCGAACGGAACCGCTCGCGCGGGAATCCTGACGACGAAGGCCGGGGGTATCGTCATCGACATCTCTGAGACTGTCACCGACGCCGATCGCGAGCTCGCCCGCGCAACCGGGGTCCGGGTCGAGGTGCCCGCGGTCTCGCTGAATCGCACCGGGCTCGAGGCGTTGGCCGACCTCGCTGCCGCGGGCCATCTCGTGGCCCACGTCGACCGCATCTATCCCCTCGCCGATGCCGCCGAAGCGCATCGACAGCTCGAGGCAGGTCACGCCCAGGGAAAGCTGCTCCTGCGGCCGTGACTTCAGCGGGCTAGCTGCCGTTGTACTCGTCGTCGGTGATGTGCTCTGCCCAGGTGGTCGTGGCGGCCGGGTCTTCGCCATTCTGTAGCATCGCGATGTGCTCCATGAAGACTCCCGGCGCCGCCGCGTGCTTGGCTACGCCCATGGCCGCCATTCCAGTGGCGATGGTGATGAGGCTGCTACCTGCGTCGGGCCGCCGGAGCCAGCTCGGTGGTTCCGTAACTGTTGTCGTCGGGGTTGAGGGTGACGCCGGGTGCCACGAGTTCATCGATGCGGTCGAGGACCTCAGACGACAGCGTGATGGTGGCCGCGGTCAGCTGCGATTCGAGCTGTTCCATGGTGCGCGGACCGATGATCGCCGAGGTGATGCCCGGGTGGTTGACTACGAACGCGATAGCGAGCTCGATGAGCGTCATCCCGGCGTCTTCCGCGATGGTCGCAAGAGCATCGACCACCTCGAGCTTCTGCTGGTTCGCTGCCGTGCTCATATCGAAGCGCGCCCCGGGCCGGGCCTTCGAGGTCGGCGTGGGTGCGGCATCCTTTCGCCACTTGCCCGAAAGCCACCCACCGGCGAGCGGGCTGTAGCTGAGCGTTCCCATGCCGTAGCGCTGCGTGGTGGGCAGCACGTCCTGCTCGATACCCCGCACGAGGATCGAGTAGGGAGGCTGCTCGGTGACAAACCGCGCGAGATGGTTATCGCGGGCCGCGACCTGGGCCTCGACGATCTGGCTGCCGGAATACGACGACGAGCCGATGTAGCGCACCTTGCCCTCGCGAACGAGGTCGGTGAGAGCGCCGAGGGTCTCTTCGACATCCATCTGCGCGCTCGGGCGGTGCACCTGGTACAGGTCGATGTAGTCGGTGTCGAGGCGACGCAGTGAGTTTTCGACCGCCTTCATGATGTACCGGCGCGATGCGCCTCCGCGGTTCGGTCCATCCCCCATCGGCATGAAGAACTTGGTCGCGAGAACGACGTCGTCACGGCGGCCCGTGAGTGCTTTTCCAACGATCTCTTCTGACTCGCCGGCCGAATACACGTCAGCGGTGTCGACGAAGTTGATGCCGGCATCGAGGGCATGGCGGATGACGCGGATCGAGTCGTCGACGTCAGGGTTGCCCCAGGCACCGAACATCATCGTGCCGAGTGCGAGTGGGCTGACTTCGACGCCGGTGCGTCCGAGAAGGCGGTAGTCCATAGTAAATCTCCTTAGTCTCCGAGTCGCTCACGCCTCGGGGATCACCTTTCCGTACTTCTCGAGGGTGATTTCTTCGGGTTCTGGTCCGCCGCGTACGCCTGTGTCGAGAGCATCGATGGCGCTCACCTGGTCAGCGTTGAGCTCGAAGTCGAAGACGTCGAAGTTCTCGGCGATGCGCTCGGGCTTGGTCGACTTGGGGATGACGGACCGCCCGTGCTGCAACTGCCACCGCAGCATGACCTGCGCCGCGGTCTTGCCGTGTTCCTCAGCAATGCCGAGGATCACCGGGTCTTCGAAGGTCGTTTTGGTGCCATCGCCGCGGTACGACGTGATGCCGCCGATCGGGGACCAGGCCTGCGTGACGATGCCGTGTTCGGCATCCGCCGCCTGCACGTCGGGCTGGGCGAAGTAGGGGTGCAGCTCGATCTGGTTGATCGCCGGAACGATGGAGGTGTTCTCGACGAGCGCATCGAGGTGCGAGCGCATGAAGTTGCTCACCCCGATCGAGCGGACCTTGCTGTCGGCGAGAAGCTTCTCGAGCGCCTTGTACGCACCGATGGTTCGCTCGAACTCACCGGGGAGCGCCTGGTGCAGGATGAGCAGGTCGATCTGCTCGACGCCCAGCTTGCCCGCGCTCTTGTCGAATGCGTGCAGGGTCTCGTCGTAGCCGAAGTCAGTGATCCAGACCTTGGTCTCGACGAAGATCTCAGCGCGATCGATTCCCGAGCGACGGATGCCCTCGCCCACCTCGCGCTCGTTGCCATACGCCGCGGCGGTGTCGATGTGGCGGTAGCCGGTCTCGAGGGCGGCGACGACGGCTGCTGTGGTTTCGTCCGGCGGGGTCTGGAAGACTCCGAGTCCGATTGCCGGCATAACTACGCCGTTGTTTAGGGTGAGGTCGATCATGGTGTCCCTTTCTCTCAGGTGTGAGTCTTCGGTTTCTGTAGTGCGGCCGAAGACGTGGCCAGGCACACCTTCAGTCAACGCTTCTCTCGCGGGGAGTGAGAGTCCCTGATGATCGGGGTACCGGCAGTGCCTCCCTTATTGCGCCTGCGCGCGGACCTCTGCGGCCATGGTCGCCGCCCAGCTCGCAAGCAGTCGCAGCGAAGCCTCGGTGGCCGATGCCGGCTCCGCACCATAGACGATGAGTGCCTGACCGGGGTCGGCGGGGAGGTCCATGGTTTCGAAGGTCAGATCGAAGTCACCGAACTCCGGATGACGCACGGACTTGAATCCGGTGTCGTGATAGCGCACATCGTGGGAGGCCCAGAGCGCAGAGAACTCGGTGCTGCGAGCGAGGAGGTCACCGATCAGCTCCTGGAGGAGACGGTCGTGCGGATCGCGCCCCAGTTCGGTTCGCAGGTTGGCGACCACGTCTGCGGCGGCTTTCTTCCAGTCGCGGAAGAAGTCGCGTGCCGTGGGGTCGAAGAAGAGGTAGCGAACGGTGTTGACCGGCTGCCCGGGCTCCGCACCGTCGTAGATCGGCGAGTAGAGCGCGCGCCCGAGAGCATTGCTCGCAAGCAGGTCGCGCCGATTATTGCGAACGAAAGCCGGGGCATCCGCGAGCCCGTCGACTACACGCTGCACTGCCTGCCGCACGATCTGCGAGGCTTCGCGGTGCCCACCAGGTTTGACGGTGGCGGTGGCGTTGGCGAGGTGGAACAGGTGCTCGCGCTCCGCATCGTCGAGCTGCAGGGCGCGGACGAGCGCTTCGAGCACACCCTCCGACACCGATCCGAAATTGCCACGTTCGAGCTTGGTGTAGTAATCGACGCTCACACCAGCGAGCATCGCGACCTCCTCGCGACGCAGGCCGGTCACGCGGCGGTTGCCGCCGTAGGCGGGAAGCTTCGCCTGCTCCGGCGTGATCTTCGCACGCCGCGAGGTCAGGAATTCACGGATGTCGTCGCGGGGGTCCATGAGCCGACCTTACGCCGACCTTCCCTGGGCGAGAGAGGCCCTGTGAGTACCTGTTGGCGGTGACTTCACCCGATCACCGACGCCGTTTCACAATGGCGATCACGGCCACGGCGGCGAGCGCTGCGGGCGCAACGAAGACGAGCGGATCGAGCCACATGTGCCTCAGGTCGGCCCGGCCGCGTCCGAAACGCGATGCAATCGGGTGACCGTGCAGCTCGGCGGCGATGCCGGACTCCGTGATGAAGTTGTCCGGTTGTCCCTCGACGACAGCGCGGGCGTGCGCACCGAGCGCATCGACACGGTCGCCGAGGATCAACAGCAGCCAGTGCGCCGCGCGCCCCTCACTGAAACGCGCATAGGCAAGGCGACGGATCGCGCCCGATACGCCGTGGAGTGGAGCCGCTGTACCGAAGACGGGAGGAAGCATTCCATGCTCGATGGACCGCTCTCGCGGGGCGAGCTCGCGCTGCTGCTCGGGGATGCTCCAGTGTGCGCCGGTCGGCAGGTCGTTGCGCTCCTTGGGCACGGAAGGGCGGTCGGCCGGGTCGAGGTCGGCTCCCCAGCCGGGGATCCGGGCGCGGAGTTCGTCGGATGACGGTCGGCGGTGGTCACTGGCAATGTAGGGCATGTCTTTTCCTAGCCTTCGGTCGTGATGACGACCTTGATGGAGTCGTCGAGCTTGGCGGAGAACAGGTGGTATCCCTCAGCGATGTGCTCGAGCGGAATGCGGTGGGTGACGATGTCGCGGGGCGAGAAGTGCCCGGCCTGGATGTGCTCCATCAGCCGCGGCCACTGGCGTTTGGCCGGCGCCTGGTTGGTGCGGATCGTGAGGCCCTAATTCATCGCGTCGCCGAATTTCACGGCGCTGAACAGGGGACCGTACGCACCCATGACCGAGATGGTGCCGCCTTTGCGAACCGAGTCGATGGCCCAGTTGAGAGCCACCGGCGACCCGCCCTGGAGTTTGAGCTTCGCGGCGGTGATGTGCTGCAGCAGGTTGCCGTCGGCTTCTGCCCCCACCGCGTCGATCACGACATCCGCACCGAGCCAGTCCGTCTGCTTCTTCATCTCGAGAACGATGTCGTTGACCTGGTTGAAATTGATTGTCTCGGCGAATGCGAACTCCCGCGCCTTCTGCAGCCGGTAGTCGAGGTGGTCGATCACGATCACCCGGCCCGCGCCCATCAGCCAGGCAGATCGCGCCGCGAAGAGCCCGACTGGGCCGGCGCCGAATACGGCGACAGTGTCGCCCTCGACGATGTCACCGAGCTGCGCGCCGAAATACCCGGTCGACAGTGCGTCCGTCAGCAGCAACGCATCTTCTTCGTGCAGCCACTCAGGGATGATCGAGGGGCCGACGTCGGCGAGCGGAACACGCACGTACTCCGCCTGGCCGCCGTCGTATCCGCCACACGTGTGCGAGTAGCCGTAGATACCGCCGACCGCCGTCGCGTTGGGATTGACGTTGTGGCAGTTCGAGTACAGGCCCTTGGCGCAGAAATAGCAGGTGCCGCAGTAGATGTTGAACGGAACCATAACGCGATCACCGACCTTGAGGTTCTCGACCGACGGGCCGACCTCGTGCACGACGCCGATGAACTCGTGACCGAACGTCGTCCCCACCCGGGTATCCGGCATGAGCCCGTGGTACAGGTGCAGGTCGGACCCGCAGATAGCCGCGCGAGTGACACGGACAATCGCGTCATTCGGGTGCTCGATTCGCGGGATGTCCTTTTCTTCCACTCGAATCTTGTACGGCCCCCGGTACACCATTGCCTGCATTGTTGACTCCTCGTCGCTGGGTGCAGACAGTCAACGCTTCCGGTCGGTTGGGATCAATCGGCGAGAGCCCCTGGTGACGTCTTCCCACCGCACCGTCAGGCCCGCAGTTGCCAGTTGCACATCCCGCTGTACTGATGGATGATGCCGAGCCATCAGTAATCGTTGATGAAAAAGTACTGCGGAGGTCAGTTGCGCGTGACCGACTCCATCAGCCCGGGAAACTTCTCGTCGAGTTCGCCGCGACGCAATTGGATGTCGTGGGTACGCCCATGCACGATCGTGCGGGTGAGTCCGGATTCGCGCAACGTCTTCCAGTGATGCGCCATCGTCGCTTTGGTGCAGTCGAAATCCCAGCCGGGCTCGCCTTTGGGACGCGGTTCACCGTCGGCGAGACGCTTCACGATCTCCAGCCGGGTCGGGTCAGCCAGTGCACGCAACAAGTCCACGAGCTCGACCTCGGTCATGTCGGGGATGGGGTAGTCGTTCATTGTTAGACACTCATCAAACTATCTGCTACCGTCAACTGTATGACGTCGATCGAACAATCATACGCCTCCACGCGGCTCTATCCGAAGCTCGGAGTGCTCGCCGCCGGGCTGTTCCTCGTCGGCACCAATGCGTTCGTGATTGCCGGGCTGCTACCCGACATCGCGGCGACCCTCGGCGTACACGCCAATGAGGTGAGCCTCTCGATCACGTACTACTCGCTGGTGGTTGCCGTTGCTGCACCTGCGATCTCGATCCTTCTGCCTCGCGTCTCCCGCACGACACTGATCGTGGCGGGGCTCATCATCTTCATCGTCGGAGGCGCGGTCGCCGTCACTGCTGACACCCTCCTCTGGTTCACGATCGGACGCATCGTCGCCGGTCTCGGCGGCGCCGCGATCGTGCCGACAGCCACGGCGGCCGCGGCGGCGCTCGCCCCCGTCGAGCGTCGAGGCCGCGCACTGGCGTTTGTGAGCATCGGATTCACCCTGGCAACCGCGGTGGGTGCGCCGCTCGGCACCGCTCTCGGTTCCGTCGACGCGCTCGGCGGATGGCGGCTTCCGCTCGGCATCCTGGTCGGCCTCGCCGCTGTTGTCGCCCTCGTTATCGCGGTGTCCATCCGGGGCATTCCGCTCGCTCCGCCGACGTCCGTCGTCGAACGCTTCTCGATCCTCGCCGACCGCCGGGTCGTCGCGCCCCTGGTGACCACCCTGCTCATGATCGCCGGGTTCAATATCTACTACATCTTCAGCTCGACCATCGGCGCGAAAGCCACTGGCGGCGACGGCGGACTCCTCGCCGCGTTGCTCTTCTCGGTCGGTATCGCCGGCGTCGTCGGCAATGCCGTGTCGGGCCCGCTCACCGACCGTTTCGGCAGTCGCCGCACCCTCGCCGTCTCGCTCGGCGTGATGGCCGTGGCGCTGCTCACCGTGCCGCTCGCCGAGGACTCGTTTGTCGCCCTTGCCATCGTGTTCTTCGTGCTCGGCATAGTCGGGTTCGGCGCGTCCGTACCCATCCAGCACCGCCTCGTCAGCGTCGACCCAGCACGCTCTGCCCTTGCGATGTCCTGGTACACGACGGCGATGTACCTCGGGATCGCTATCGCTCCGATCCTGGGCGCCGCGGCATCCGCAATCGGTGGCGCCCACCTCATCCCGATCGTGGCAGCCGTCGTGATCGCGCTTGCCCTGCTGGCTTTCCAGGTGGGTTACGTGAAGCGACGTTCTGCGCGCTAGTGATCTCTCGCGTGCTCGCTGCGCACGAAACTCATTTAAGTTCGGCGACGAATCCTGACAGAGCGTCAATCCATTGGTCGAAAGCGTCGAGGTGCGCGTCATGAGAAGCGTTCGTTAGGTCAATACGCGTGACGCCTGCTCGCCTTTCGGCAAACTGCTCCTTTTGCGCTTCAGAGAACATCCCGCCATCGGCATAGAGCACGAGTGTCGGCGCGCTCACGCCTTCCCATTCCACCCACCGTGGGACGCTCACGTTGTCCGCGGTCGCAACCATCACATCCGGATCGAATCGCGGGTACAGCCCGTCGCCGCGGTCTTCGAGGTCAGCAATCCAGGCATTCGCCAAAGCGCCGTCACCGAGTACGGATCGTGCCTCATCGAGTGTCGTGAACGGAACCTGCCACGAGCGGAAATACTCCCCCATTGCGGCGTTGCTGTCCGGCGATCCAGTGCCCTCGTTGCCTTCGAGCAGAACGAGCTTACGAACGAGATCGGGTCGAGCTGACGCCACGAGCATGGCCGTATGAGCACCCATTGACTGGCCAGCCAGATCAATCGGCACGCTGGATTCTGTCTCGATGACTCGCAAAGCATCGCTGACAAATGCGGCACGAGATAAGTCGCTGGGAAGACGCGTGCTGTGCCCATGGCCGCGTTGGTCGATCAGAATTATCTTGCGCCCCACAAAGGCATCAGCGGTTGCTACGAACTCACGGCTACTCCCGGCCAAGCCGTGCAAAATCACCAAGGCCGGTTCCACCCCCGCAAAGACGAGGTAAGAAATCTCGGTGCCGTCGTCGCTCACAACCTGACGCCTGGACGATTCCATCCGGAAACCCTACAAGGAAGGGCGCCCCGCGCGGGTGAGCCGAATGATCGACGCCTGGCAGCAATCTGCAAACACCGACACCGACACCGTCAGTCACCAAGACGGCCAAGCCGATTGCTACGGTGTGAGTCATCGGCGCCGTGTGGTCGTCGAACCGATTGGAGAAGGCGACAATGGCGAACGCTGCTGCAGGGTGGTACGACGACGGTGCGGGTAGACAACGATGGTGGGACGGCCAGAAATGGACGGACACCTGGCAGGACCCGACGCCGGCGACCAGCCCGGGTGCGATCGTCGACCACATCAGATCAGAAGCGGCATCAGGCGGTCGGCCGCGACCCGCACCCACCGGGATGAGCTACGTGGTCCTCCAGGTCATTCTCAAGGAGAAGTTGTGGGGAGCCGGGTCTGGAAATCTCACTGAGCTGGAGAGAGCAATCAACGCCCAAGCCTCACTCGGCTACCGCCTTCATACGATTACTACGGCATCCTCCGGCAGCAAGGGTCTAGCTGGCGGCGATCGCATCCAAGCAACCCTGGTCTTTGAACAGCTGACCTGAGCTGAAAAGCACCACGGAGGCCTCGGTTGTACATTGCCTCATGGTCATTTTCGGATACGTCATCGCGGCGGTTGCCGGTATCTTTCTCGGCAACGCGATCCCCCACCTGACCCGCGGCAGCGCGGGATACCTCCACCGCGTGCCGTGGCGAGTGCCCGCCTCTCCCGCAGAGAACGTGCTGTGGGCCGGCATCAATCTGCTCATCGGCATCTGGCTGGCCTACTGGGCGTCGACGTTCGATCTGTTCTTACCGCTCGCGCTCACCGTAGGCGTCATCGTCGGAGGCGGATGCCTGGCGCTCATCGGCACGCGCTTCTTCAATCACCCGGAAGAACGCGGCCAGCAGGTCGACTAGACGCTCGGGCGTTGCCGCAGCAGGGTCGCACCGGCGAGCAGCTGCCAGAGCACGATCGAATAGAGAGCACCTCTCTCGAGCGCACCCTCACCCAGGATGCTTATCGTCGGGTCCGCTTTGTCCACTGCCAGTAACGCGATCAGCGTCACGCTTGCCCCCCTAGGGCGATACTGATCGCACGGGCCGCGACGGGCACGCCAAGCCGCCGCGATCCGATCCCCGCCGCCACCGCCATCCCGCTTCCAGCGAGCGCGAGCAGACCACCACCCAGGAAGTGCAGCGCGACGATCCCCTCAGCCTCGGACTGCTCCGATCCGTGGACGACGGCTATCAACGTGAACCCGATCGCATAGAAGACCGCGAAGGCCAGGAGCACCCAGCGCAGCGTGCCGCCACCGACAGCACGGACGAGCGCAGCTGCCGCAGCCAGCGCGAGAAGACCATGAACGACGAACCCGGCGTTCATCACCCACGCCAGTGGTGAATCGATCGGGCGACCCTCGAAGGTGCCGATCTCCGGGACCCCGAGGTCGCTCACGTAGTTGGTGGAGTAGCTGTACCCGGGAAACCGGGAGGCGACGATCGCTTCGACAACCAGAAGCAGCACGGCTGCAGTTATGTAGAGCCACGCGGAAGCGCCGAAGCCTCTCGATCCGGAACTGGTTGCGCGCACGTTCATAGCTCCATGATCCAGCGAGCGGACGAACGACTGCAATCGCTGGTTACGCGATAACAATTAGTAACCTGCGCCACCGCGCGCGCGCCTTTACTCTGCGGTGATCCCCCAGCGCGTACCCCACGGAACGAGTGGGATGAGCACGCGAACGAGGTCGATTCCCCGTTGCGTCAGTGTGTAACGGATCTGCACCGGATGCGACGCCACGACATCACGCGCAATGAGCTCGTGCTTCTCGAGTTCGCGAAGACGGGCGGCCAGCACCCGCGCCGAAATGCCCTCGACCTGCGGACGGATCTCAGAGAAGCGGGTGGCACCGCGGCCGATGGCAAGCAGGATGGCGCCGTTCCACTTGCTGCCCACCAGGTCGACGGCGTTCTTGAACATCGCACAGTCTGCGTCGGTGATCTGCAGCGGTTCGGCATGCGCGGGGATGGGGTTGCTCACGGTTACCAATAGTAACCAGATAACTCCTATGGCGCACCCTTTCTCTGTCGCGCGGACTATGGGTAAGGCCCGCGTTACCTGTCCGATCGGAAAGAAGGATCACATGTCGAAGTTCACGATCTCGGGCGTTGCCCGCCCCGGAGGTGCGGGCGACCTCGCCGGCCGCCCGGTGTCCCGCGTCGGTTACGGTGCGATGCAGCTGGCGAGGTTGCGAGGCGATAGGACGGCTGCCGTCGCACTGGTGCGACGTGCGGTCGAACTCGGCGTCGACCACATGGACACCGCCCACTTCTACGGCGACGGCTTCGTCAACGGCATCCTGCGCGAGGCGCTGCACCCCGGAGACGGCGTACTCGTCGTCAGCAAGGTCGGTGCGGATCCGGGCCCGCACGAACCCTATCCGTCGTCCGCACAACGGCCAGAGCAATTGAGGTCCAGCGTCGAAGACAATCTCGCCAGCCTCGGTCTCGAGCAGATTCCCGTGGTCAACCTGCGCCGCAATGACGTGGGATTCGCGGCCTTCGGCAGCGAGGACCAACAGGTCGACCTCGAAGACCAGCTCGCTGAAATGATCGCATTGCGCGAAGAGGGCAAGATCGGGGCGATCGGGCTCAGCAGTGTCACTCTCGACGGGCTCCGGCGCGCGCTGCCGGCGGGGATCACCTGCGTGCAGAACCCGTACAGCCTGCTCGCCCGGGACGATGAACCACTGCTCTCCCTCTGCCGTGAAGAGGGCGTCGCCTGGGTGCCGTACTTCCCTCTGGGCAGCGCGGTTCCCGGCTTGCCCAAGGTCGTCGACCTGCCAGCCGTCGTCGAAGTTGCGGCCGAGCTCGACGCCACCCCCGCGCAAGTCGGGCTCGCCTGGCTGCTCCACCACTCGCCGAACACGCTGCTCATCCCGGGGACGTCCGACACGAGCCACCTCGAGGCGAATGTCGCCGCGGGATCCGTGATCCTCGATGCGGCGTCGATCGCGCTACTGGAAACAGCGCCCAGCAATTGAGACTGGAGAAGGCACCCTTCACCCCGAAGCGGCATCACTATTCCCTGGTCAGGACGAGCGACCGCCGTCGTACTCACGCTGCAGGTAGCGGGGCGCCTGGCTGTACCAGGCATCCGTCACGAGTTCCCGGAGCAGGTCCTGTTCGACTAGCGCAAGCCGGAAGGCAATCTTCGGTTCACTCCACCCGGTGGTCTGCTCCAGGAACACGTCTGGCCACCCGTCAAGGTACGCGCGCTTGTATTCCTCCGCTGGCACCTTGACGACGAACACCGGTTCCCGTTCGATGACCTCCCGGACGTCGGCGGCCACGCTCGGCCAGGGGTAGGCCTCCCACGCGTAGAGCTTGCCCCGCACGAACCAAGCAGCCCCAGCTGTCGTCGCGCGCTCTTCGCTCGCGGGCAGCGTCGCCGTGATGGCGCGGACGTCGTCGAGTGCAGGCACGAGCTCGTTCCTTCCCGACTACGACGGTAGTACTCGCGCGCCCCATTGCGACTGCCCCAGTCCGCTGCGACGCGGCGATGCGGCTAGGCCCCAGCAGTCGCGTGATGGTGTGCCCGGCTTGGGAACACACCATCACACGACCGCTAGCGCTCGACGCGAACAGTGGTGCGGGCACTCGCGCTCGTGAGGTTGGCGCTGCCAAGGTACTCCGCGGTGACAGTCACTTTCGACCCCGTCTTCGTGAACTTCGGGAGCGTGACCACGATACGGCCGTTCTTCGCACTGCTCACCGAGACGGTCTTGACTGTCTTTCCGCTCACCTTGATCGCGACTTTGCCAGTGGCGTGCACGGATGTGCCGGGCACCGTCACAGCGATCGTCGCCTTGATCTTCGTTTTCTTCACGAACGCTTTATGCGAGGACAGCTTCAACGTCACCTTGGCCGTCGCTTGACGAACCGTGATCGTCGTCGATCGCTCCGAGACCTGGATATTCTCGTTGCCGCTGTACGTGACGCGAACTGTGTGCTTGCCAGCCGACAGGGATTTCGGCAGCGCGATACTTGCTGTGCCCTTCGACAGCGTTTGCACGCCTATCGATCTGCCGTCCACGTACAAATGGACCGAACCCGTCACCGGGATCTCTGAGCTCACGCGCACCGAGACGGTCCCCGATTTTCCATAGGTCGTTGGTTTGGTTGTGATGGCGACCGAAGATTCTGCACGGTCGGGAGTGGTGAGGTCGACCGAGCCGGACGTGGCTGCAGTGTACGAAGCAGCACCCGACTCACTTGGCGTGAACTCTGCCGAGTATGTCGTTGTCGAGCCTGGCTGCAGGCGCGACATGGAGAGAGTCGCGGTGCCGTTCACCACCTGTTTCGTTCCGATGGAGGCGCTGCCGGGCGTGGAAGAGGCGTAGAACCTCACCGTTCCCGTCGCGGCGTCGACCTTGTCACCCGCTCCATTCTGAATTGTGGCCTCAAGGGTGCCCGTCGTTCTGGTCCTTGCCGTGGCAGTGAGGCCGAGCGTGGTCGTGAGCTTATTCACCACCCCGCTGAAGGTGCGCGACACCGGTTCGCCTTCGCCATTAGACGCCGTGATGGTGAATTCGAACGCGCCACCTGCGGTGGGGATACCCGCAAAAGACCCTGACTCGAACGTGACACCCAGCGGAAGCGCGCCTGAAGTCACCGTCAACTCAGGCTCGGGTGTACCCGTGGCGCTGAGGCTGCCGGTCGCAGCTTCGCCGACGGTCCAGACCGGCAGGTCCCCGTCCACGGCGACCGGCGCGATGGGCTCTGTGACACCGACAGGAAGGACCTTGAATGCCGCGAGCGACGAATCTCCCTCGGCCCAGTCGGTTTTCACCGCGACGTACCGTGCCGGCTCGTCGATTGCGATCACACTGGTTTTGCCGGTGAGCGTGGCTTTCCCGACATCGCGGAATGCGAGACCATCGTCGCTTACCGAGACCACCGCGTCTGGCGCGCTGACGCCGTCCCACGCGAGTGCGACAGATCCCACCTGCGACCGCGCGCCGAGGTCGACCACCATCCGCCCATCCGGCCCTGGAGTCCAGGTCGTCCCGAGGTCACCATCGACAGCAAGTGCTGGCGAAGTCATCCCCTTGGGCAGCACCGAACCCGGGAAGGTGATCGTGCTGAGCGCCAGGTCTCGCACAGGGAATGGTGTCGCCTGGGAGAACCGCAGAACGGATTCGGCGTCGCCGACGAGTTCTGCCGTCTGTTGCTTGCCCGTCTCGACGTTTCGCACGTCGATGCGCGCGTCGTCTCGAGACACCAGAGACAGCGAACGACCATCGTCGACCGACGCTGCGACCCGCTCGCGTGCCTGGGCGCGCGGAATCTCGAAACGAGGAGAAAGGACGACTGCGGATGCAGCGGGCACAGTAACCGAGATGGTGGAAGACGTCTCGCCCAGGCGCTGGTCGCCGGAGAACAGCGAGACCGTATTGCCGGAGTACGGGACCGTGACTTCGGTTGTCGCTTCTTCGTCGCTGAGGTTGAAGAGCGAGAGGTAGCCGTCGAGCGTGCTTGCGAGAATGTTGCCCGCTTCGACCGTCGGCTGTTCCACGGCCTCTTCGGCGGCCGTTTCGCTCGCGGTAGCCGGCAGCATCTCAACCAGGAACGGCGTCTCCCGTGCTTCGGATGAGTCGACAAGCCGCACAACGTGATGAGCGTTGTCCTCCCTCGACACTGTGATCGGTGCGTCCGAACCGCGGACTACGAAACCAGCCGAGCCTTCGACGTTTACCCAATTGTCGGTTGTGCTCGTGATCTGGTCCCCGGTGTAGCGGTACGAGGCCGCATCCGTCCAGGTCTCGCCATCGATCGAGGTTTGGATCCGGTACTCGCGCCCGGCGGCCGACTCCCAGCCGAGTTGCACCTTTGCGATGGCTGTCGGGGCCCCGAGGTCGACCTGCACCCACGAGTCGTCGCGCGAGCGCTCCTCGACAGCCACCGCCCAACGGGATGTGGCGCTTCCGTCGGTGACGGCGCTTGCGGGCCGGCCGGTTACCGCGCTCGATGCGGTTGCCGGCTTGCCTGCTGCAGCGTCTGTCCCCGAGGGGGTGAGAGCACGCAGGTGGTAGAGCGAGTAGCCATACGCTGGGCTGCCCTGGACTCCCTGCATCCGCACGAAGCGGGCGTCGACGGGCGCCGGTGTGGTCGATCCTGCTGGCGTGAGCTCAATGGTGTCCAGGCGGTTGACGTTGGCGTCCGCCGGGTTGGCCGCGCCGTAGGTCGATTGAGTGTCCCAGACGACACCATCGGTCGACGTCTGCACGAGATAGCGAACGCCAGCGCTTGCTTCCCAGGCCAGGCGGACTCCGTCGACGGCTTGGGTTGTTCCGAGGTCGACCTGAATCCACGAGTCGCCGCGTGCTCGATCAGCGGTAGATACAGACCATCGCGTGGACGCGCTCGCGTCAGTCACCTTCGCTGCCTGGCGTCCGCCTGCTGAATCTTGGCTCGAAGCGGTCGCGACCTTTCCGGCCGCGAGGTCGCTGGCCGACGCGCTATCCCCGCCGGACACGTGGAATGAGTACAACGAGTAGCCGTAGGTCGGGTTGCCCTGAATTCCCTGCATACGTACGTAGCGAGCGGCGGTCGGCGCGAAGTCGAAGGTGTCCACCCTGGCCGCGTTGACGTCGAGCGGGTCGACCACCGGTGCAGGTGGCAGGGATTCGGTCACGTCGCCTTCAGAGGTCGAGTACGTGCGCGATCCATCGAGACCGGCATAGCCATCCATGTCGAGATTGCGCACGGACAGCGATCCGTCGTCCCTTCCGGCTCCGCTCGAGGCGTAAATGCTCGATCCAGTCGGGAGGGTCACCTGGCCACTGTGGTCGTCGCCGATAGTGAACAGGGACGCGGTGCCCTCGAAGCCATCGCGGGGCTCGGTGTACACGGCCGTATTGCGGGAGTCGACGGTGGCGCTGGTGTCGGGGTACAGGTAGGACTCCGCGCCAGACACATAGAAGAGCCACGAGTTGTGGTCGGGCACCCAGGGGAACTTGACGTAACCGGGGTGACTCGAGGCGGCAGCCCATGCTTTTTCTGACTGCTGGACGGTGAATCCTGGCCCTGCGCCGAAGTCGCGGACGCCGGTGAGCTTTTCGAAGAATTCGTTCTGCGGGGTCGGCTGCACGGCGCCTTCGGCCGAGTTCGCTGCTTCGACGTGGAGGAGATACGAGATCGCGATCTCAGCGCGGGCTTCGGGTTCGTACTTCGGTTCGCCCGAGAATTTCGTCAGACGATTGGTCGGCGCGTATGCCTGGTAGTCCTCGAGCGCGGCGGCGAGGTTGGCCTCCGCTCGTACCGCGTCGGGGTCTCGGAGCACCTGGCCGACGAAAGCGATCGGCAGGACGTCTCGACCGTAAAGGAATTCGCGGTCATTGACCATGGGCATGAACGGCTCGCCCTGGTCGGACATCATGAGCTTGATCGACTCCCACAGCTCCGCCGAGTTCGGCTGCTCCGTGAGAATGTCCGGCACCGGACGGTCATTGAGAATGAACTGGATGGCATTCCTGCCGCCCGAGCGCCAGATGTCCGACTGGTAGTGCGGGCCGAACGATCCGTGATTTTCCACGAGGTACGTGTCGTAGATCGTCTGCATGGTGTTGCTCGAGATCGGCTTGCCCGCCACTATTGCGGGGTTGTTCGCGTCCGCTGTGGGCTGGCCAGCTGCATTGCGTGCCCAGTCGCTGAATTGACCTGACCACCGTGCCGCGTCCGCGTCATCCGGCGCCCAGGCAAGGCCAGGGGCAAGAGCTTGCGTGTAGACACCCGATTCTTCCTGGGCCGTGTCGTCGACGTGCTTGCCCGTCGGCCAGTCAGCTGTCCACGAACCCGAGAGCGGATCGTTGCCGTAGTCGAGGTCGGCGGTGTACCGCGATTGGCCGACGGCGATCGAGGTGAGGTTCGTGCGCGTTGTTTCGTCGAGCTCATCCCAGAGCAGCTTGGCCGCGTCGAGGAAGTACGACTGGAACGTCGAGTCCCAGAACAGCTTCTTGCCCCAGGTGCCATTGGGATTCACGAAACGGTTGAGAGCCGCGTAGTACTTGATGGACGCGAGGGTTCGCGTGCGCAGGACATCCTTCGAGACTCCGGCGATCTCGGCGTCATACTCACCGTGGGTAAGAAGCACCGCGTTGCCGAGAACGACCGCGAAATTGAAGTCGACGAACTTGTAGGCGTTGATCGACGGATCCCACATCGACTCGCTCCAACGGGTATGACGCAGCAAAGCGCCGTAATAGTCAGCCGCAATAGAGTCGGGAGCCCCGTACTGGATGGGTTCAGCGGCAGCCGCTGCAGGCATTGCCGTGTAGGTCGCCGCTGGCAGCAGAAGCGCGAACGTCATTGCCCCGACCAGGGCTGCTCTCAGCCGAGCGGCTGGCCGAATGAGCGGCTGCTCGACCGTGCTGGCGGAGGGAAAACGGGCTGACGAAGAGAACAATGCGATCCTCGATTGCTTCATTGAAATCGGACAGCGAAGCGCGAAGCCCATTGCTGAAATCCACACGACAACTGATTGAGATGAAGTCTCGCTCCATATGACAGCGTTGTCAACGACGATCTCGGAACCGCAATGGTAGATGTCTGGGTAATTGCGGCTTGGTACCAAGTGGATTCCTGGCCACGGGCAGCGCGGACGTAGACGTTACCGTCGACGACGAGTGCCCACGTCTGGGTGGGGGTGCCGTAGGTGGTGCCGTCTTCGCGGAACGGGGAGACGTAAAGATCGTCGTTCTCGGCGATCGCGCGGAGGACGTCGGGGCTGAAGGTAGACATGGTTCTCTGCTCCCTATGGGGGTGGACGATTAGAAGAGTTCGCCGATGGCCTGGTCGCTGGAGCCGATGTAGCGGTCACGTTGCTTCGTGCCGAAGGGGCCATACGGGTAGTCGTTCGGTGTCGGGGCGCTGACATCGTCGAGGAGTGTCGTCGCCTCTTCGCCGAGTTCGAGGTCGGCAGCGGCGATGTTGTCCTCGAGTTGCTTGAGGGTCTTCGCCCCGATGATGGGGGCGGTAACGGCCGGACGGTTGATCAGCCAGCCAGGACCGTCACGCGGCGCCAGTCCGTACTTTCTGAATTGCGATCAGGTTGGCAACCAGCCGTTCGGGCACGGGGCCGTGGGGGTCGACCGGCTCGAGTAGCAGAGCTCGGAGGTAGATGGGTGCCAGCAGGTTGTCGACAAGATCCAGCGGCGTGAGTTGCGTTGCTTGGCCCGCATCGAGGATCTCCTGGAAGCGGTCGAGACGCCGCGTTGCCAGCAGGCGAGTCCGTTCCGGTTCCGTGTCGGGGTCGTTTGCCGAGTCGATAAGGCTGCGAAGAAACCCCAGTCCACCTGGGGCTACGACTCCTTCGGCGAGATTGCGAGCGTAAGCGAGCAGATCGAACCGGAGGTCCCCCGTGACGGCGATCGGCGAGGTCTCTTCCAGGTCGTCGACAGCAACATCGAGGACTAGCGCGGGCAGGGTCCGCCATCGCCGATAGATAGTGGCGAGGTGCACCCCAGAGCGGTCTGCGACTTGCGCCAATGTCGGGAGCTGGCCATCCATCTCCGCAATCAACGCGCGGGTCGCATCATGGACCGCATCGCGGGTGCGTCGCGTTCGCCCGCCCGGTCGCGCGCCGCCTGAACCTTTTGCCATGTGTTTATGTTATCGCGAAATAGTTTGCATTAGAAGTGCTCCGCGTCATAGTCTTAACGCGAATTCATTCGCAATTTTAGGGACACAGCCATGCCACGCATACTCATCGTCGGTGCCGGAATAGCCGGGGACACCCTGGCGGTATCTCTGGATCGGCTGGGGTGGGAAGTAGTAGTAGTCGAGATCGCGCCCGGTTTGCGCTCTGGCGGACAGACCGTCGACCTGCGCGGAACCTCGACTGGCGTTCTCTCCCGCCTTGGTCTCTTGGAGCGATGCCGGGCACAGCTCGTACCCCAGCGAGGTATTGCGTGGGTAAGTGCGGATGGTCGACGACTGGCAGCCATGCCGGTCGAAGCGTTCGGCGGCGCGGGCTTTGTGTCGAGCGATGAACTGCTTCGAACGGACCTGGCGCGGATCATTCATGCGGCTGGCAGTGACCGGATCGAGTATCGCTGGAGTGACACCGTCGAATCGATCGATGACTCCGGTGAGACGGTTCGCGTCACCTTCAGGTCGCTCGATCCGGAGACTTTCGATTTCGTCGTGGGGGCGGACGGCACCCACTCTCGCACCCGGGGCATCATTTTCGGCCCGGAAGAGACCTTCCGCAGACCGCTCGGCCTCGCTCACGCCTGGTTCACTCTGACGGAGACCGCATCGACACCTCCACTCGAGGGTTGGTTCATGGTCCACAACGCACCCGGATCACGGGTCATCGAGGCGCGTCCTGGGCATCCGGGAACCCAGGAGATCGGCTTCAGTTTCGCGGCCTCCGCCCTGCCCGCTCGCCAGGACCGCGGAGCCTGCGGCGGCTCGGAGTTCCGCGCCGAATTGACCGAATTTGTACTTGGCGCTTGAGGCGATTGCGGCCCCGGCTAGTGGGCGTGCGGAGTTCTGACTTTTGGCCAGCTTCAGCGCCAGCCCACCTTCGCCTTGCTGGATAATGTTGTCTGGGCGGAACAGGGCCCGGTTGCTTGGAAACGTATCGGAGCGTCCGTACCACCGCCCCGGGTGGCTCCACGACTGCGCGGCAGGGGTCAATCGACTGTCCGGCGTGATGAAGAACGGGCGCGAGTCCAACGGAGCGGCTAGTTCTCGGCGGAGGATCCACGGCCCATGATCCCAACGGTCGGGCCGGTTGCGGTGTTTCTTGGTTCGGGCTTCGAGAGCATGTGTGCGGGGTTGCTCGACTCGGTCCGGCCATGGTTCATCCGGATAGGGCGCGTTCAAGAACCCAGTCAGTTGTTGCCAGGGGACGTCATCGACGGAAAGAGACAGATCAGGGGCTGGGGTCGAGCAATGTGCAAGCTCTCGACGAGCATTGACCGTGATCAACTTGGCTCCTCGAGACCTCATTTCTTTCAGGTCGTGTTCGCTAAAGCCAATGTCGACGTAGGCGTCGAACACTCGGCGTCTACGCCCATGCAGAAGAGCCTTGAATTCGGCGTTAGGGATGGTGTCCATGTGTGCAGCGGTCCTGTAGCCAAGTACCGACAAGGCGGCGGCAACACTTGCAAGGCCAGACCGGTCGGATCCATTGACGATGATGGGCCAGCGCGCATGGGAGCGGCGTACGAGCTGCGGAGCTTCTCGGCGGATGCCGCCGACTTTCGAAAGAACCGGCATGACGGAATACGAGTTCGAAGACGGCACTCCCGGGCGTTGATCGATGTGGGAATGGTCTGCGACGAGCACATCGAGAGCATCGCATTGCATATTCAACCAAAGATCGACTGGGCCAATCACGGGCAGTGCTGCGAGAAGCTTGCGTGCGCCCGCGGCGGACAGCACATAACCAGAGGCATGCCATATCCCGGTGTCTGGCCGGCGGGCGGGTCGTTTCTTTGTGTGGTGTCGGCGCGTTCCGGTTTCCTGAAACGAGAGATATAAGAGGTCTAGATTTTGTTTGTCGATGTAGTTCCAAGTTCGGGAGATTTTCCGGGCTGAGTCCCGCGCGAAGTACACATCGTCTTCAAGAATGAGAGTGAACGTCCGTCGTGACGTGTCGATCGATCTCCACACTGCGATGTGAGACAAAGCGATCGCGATTTCTTGTTTCGTCATCGTGATCACACTCTCAAGAGCGTCTTTGTCGACAAGGTCTGCGTATTGGGGGTCGACGGAGAATTGCTGGGCGAGCGTGTAGGTGGGTATCAGGACGTGGGCCGGAATTGAGAGGGGGTCAAGATCTCGTGCATCGGTCGCACGAAAGCGCTTTGTGATGCTCGTCAACCGTCGGCCAGTCGCCTCGGTGTGTTTACCAAGCTCCGCATGTAGTCGGGCCCAGCGATCCATCGCACGGTCAAGGTTGATGACCTCGATCCGGCCGATGGCGCCAGCGTCTGTTAACGAGAAGGCGTCGGAACGACGCTGGCGGGAAAGGTGCCGAGTTGCGTATTTCCACCAGGAAAGGCAACGAGTTGGGAGGTGGGCGGCGATCGTGAGGTTCACAGTGGGGACCTGCGCACTGTGTGCGCGTTGTAATTTTGGGGCGTCATAGCGCGTTTAGTCCGTCCCAGGATCGCCAGTCGTAGCCACTTCTGCGGTAGGCCAAGTCCCAGACGGGCCGGGCGAATTCGTCCCAATCGGTGCGAATCTCGACGTCGAGTTCCGAATTAGTCAAGGATGAGCCGAGCCCGTATCGCGCGATTATCAGCGTTAAGAGGCCGGGTCCAGCGGTCGCTTGAATGTCGAAGTGTGCGTTGAGCCCGTCAGTGCGCTGATTGAGTGTGATCGTTGCGATGCGGAGCGCCTCCATAACGATGGGGTGACCAGGGCGGGTGATGATCGGGTTGTTATTCACATAGTGGATGACATTCTGGGAGTCACTGCCCTCCAGACCAGTGTGGGGATCGATCATGGTGCCGGCATCAACGTCATAGCAGAGCGCTTGGACACGGAGGCCACGAGGCGGCAAAAGGTTGTCTATGTCTACTTTCGAGCTCGGAGCGGACACTCTGAATATCGACTCCGAGTGGGAGGCGGGTCTTTGGGCGGGCAAACACTCGGCACTGCGTTGGGTGCTCGGCGACGAATGGGACAACCTAGATACCTAAATACCTAAATACCTAAATACCTAAATACCTAAATACCTAGTGCTTCATAGTGAGCCGCACCGACTCGGAGATCCGCGCCGCTCATGGGAGCGCTTTGATTGGAGGGTTCGTGACTCCTATCGGGTACTAGCGGTCGGTTCTCGTGACCGGCGAGACGCCTCGCAACCCATCGGTAGCAAGACAGTGCGATTCTCGAACGACCAAAAACGTTCGCTCGCAAGTTACGGCAGCGTTGATTTCGGCAACGAGTTTTGAGCACATCTCCGCCACGCAGTTCCGCGGGCCGGGCAGATGAACGCGCAGCTTGCTCACAAACGATAAGTTTCGGTAGCCCATCCGCGTTAGAGGTTCTCGTCAGTTCTGTAGCAGAAATGTCGACTGCGTTTCGGTCATACCCCGGCTCATGTCAGTTCCTTGCGCCTAGGAGGTCTTCTTCCGGTAGTGGCGATCGCGGACAGCGAGGAGGGTCCCACCGATGATTGCGGCAATGGCCGATCCGGCGAGGACTCCGACTTTGACGTGGTCGTCCGACTCGCTGCCCGTGCCGAACGATAGTTCGCCGACGAGTAGGGAGACGGTGAAGCCGATGCCGGCGACGAAGGCCATGCCGATCATGTCGATCCATTTGATGGACGGGTCGATGTGCAGCCCTGGTAGTCGGGTGACGAGGAACGAGGTGACGATAATGCCTACTACCTTGCCAACCACTAGTCCAGCGATGATACCAATGGCGATAGTGTCCTGGAACGACTCCCGCAGCCCGGCGAGCCCCCCGACGGTGACGCCGGCCGAAAAGAAGGCAAACAACGGCACGGCGACGGCCGTAGACACGACACTCCAGCGGTCGGCGAAGTGCGCCGCGAGTCCGTCGTAGAGCGGTGTACCCAAGGCGTCGGTTCCGGCTTTCCCCCGGGGGCTCTTCGTGGCTATGACGGGCACCATGAAACCCAGCAGCACGCCGGCGACGGTGGCGTGGATGCCTGAGGCGTGAACTAGTGCCCAGGTGATGATGCCGAGCGGGATAAGGATCCACCACGCGCGGACGCCGCGCTGAACGGCGATCGCGAACGCGACCAATGGCAGGAGAGCGAGTCCGAGGTAGAGGAAGTCGATCTCGTCGGTGTAGAAGATCGCGATGATGGAAATAGCGAGCAGGTCATCGACGACAGCCAGGGTGAGCAGGAAGGTGCGCAGCGCCGGTGGGAGGTGGCGGCCGACGATTGCGATTACCGCGACCGCAAACGCGATATCGGTAGCGGCGGGAATAGCCCATCCCCTCAGCGCTGCTCCCCCGGAGTTGAGGTTCACGATGACGTAAATGAGGGCGGGCACGATCACGCCTCCCACCGCGGCAGTGATCGGGACGATCGCGGTGCGGATGTTGCGGAGCTTGCCGACGACGAATTCCTCTTTCAACTCGAGACCGACGACGAAGAAGAAGATCGCGAGCAGCCCGTCAGCGGCCCAGGCGCCGACGCTGAGGTTCAGGTGCAGCGATTCCGGGCCGAAGGTGAAGTCGCGGAGTGAGTTGTATAACCCGGCCGCTCCGGTGTTGGCGAGGATGAGCGCAAGTACCGTAGCGGCCAGTAGCAGCGCGCCGCCGACGGTGTCTTTGCCGAGCGTCTGGTGGACACCACGCCAAATGGAGTGAGGCGCCTGGTCGACAGGTTGCGCTTGTCGGTGGTCGGTCATGAGGGTCTGTCTTTCGCGGGGTCCAGTCGGAATTTAGAGCGGTCTATCCACCGCACGCCGACCAGACTTCCCGGCACACCGGTTCAAAGCTTACGTGGCTTTCGCCCGAATGGTGTCGGTGCTCGCCGCCGAGATTTCCGGCGAGTCGGTTGTGCATGCGGGTGTTGAACGGGCCGGTGTGGACGACGCCGGCCTGCAGCAGTGGGAGGGCTACGTGTCCGCCCCCGAATACGAAAGCGCCAGCGCGGTAGAAGGTCTCGAATAGACGGAGCGCTCCGGATTCGGTAGCCGCCGCGACGATTGGCAGTGCGATGAGGAGATTGGCGGTATCGGGCTTCACCGTCGCCTGATCACCGCCGAGCTCAGCTTCGGTTTGAGCAGCAAACGCGAGGATGACGCCAAAGTTGCCATCCTCGTTGCTGCCTTTATACTCGCACCCGGGCTAGCGACAACCGTGCTACGACCGCGAAATCGTCGCTACAAGAAACACGTCCCCGGCAAAGCGGGCAAATAAACCTCAAGCGAAACCATGCCGTAATGAGAGATACGTGAGAACTCACTTCCGAGCCGCTTTGTCAATGAACGATCGGCCGGCGGGTGCGATGCACGCTATCCGCTTGAGGACTGCCGCTTTATGGTTCTTCATCAGACGGGGGTATGTCCTCGGCACCCACGACTTCGTCGAACATCAGCAAGCCTCAATCTGCACAGCAAATCTCTCGAGACTGAAGCAGCGCGGTGATTAGCCATTGCGCGCTCGAATTCGGTGTTGATACGACTTTAGATTAAGCCGATGAGACGCCTTGCGACCCATGGGTATTACTCTACAGAGGAGACTTATGAGCAAGTTACCCAGAGCAGATCGTCGTTTCCCTCGCCGACTCTACGAAGCGGGCACAGAGCCGGATCCGAGATATTCGCTTGCCAATGAGCGGACGTTCCTCGCCTGGATCCGGACGTCGTTGGCGTTGATAGCGGCCGGTGTTGCGTTGGAGGTGCTTGCTCTGGGTATCCAGCCTGGACTGAGGCTCACGGCTTCGATTGTTCTAATTGTCGCGGGCATCGGCACTCCCGTGCAGGCCTGGTTCGGATGGATCAGTGCCGAGAAGGCGATGCGGTTGGGCCGGTCATTGCCGGCGCCGACGTTCGCCGGACCGATCGCCGTTGCGGTGATCGTATCTGGGATCCTGATCGTGATCGGGCTCCTGCTTTGGCGGTGAAAAGCGCGCGTGTCTTCGATGAGCGGCTGCAGCTGGAGCGCACTGCGCTTGCCTGGCAGCGCACTCTGTTGTCGCTAGCTGTTGCATCGCTTGCGGTCGGCCGCGGACTCGAGCCCGTCATTGGGCCGGCATCCTGGGCAGTTGCGTCTGTTGGCCTTGGGGTGACGGTCACCATGTTTGTTGTCACGCGCCGCACATACCTCCAGGTACATCAGCATCTGACCACGATCGACGCGCACTCACTCCCCCATGGTGCTCACCTAATCACAAGCGCGGCGGCGGTCAATGTTGTCGCGGGGCTAAGTGCGCTTGCCTTCGTGCTCCACAAGAGGAGCTGACTCCACACGCGCCGCAAGTCCGAATTCGGTTGCTGTCTTGGGTCCGCGGTCTTCCCTATATACCGAGGTCTCCGGCTCTAGATGACGTCGGGCCTGCAGCACGATCAGAAAAATACCAAGTGCGATCGCCATGAATGATGCCCAGACATTCGCCGGGATCCCGAACAGCGCGTTGCTGGTCGGGTCGATCCGGATCGCCTCGAGCCAACTGCGCCCAATGCCGTACCAGATCAGGTAGAGCCCGAAGGCGCAGCCCCACCGCAGCGCGAAGCGACGCTCGAGCAGCAGGATAATTGCGACCCCAATCAGGTTCCAGACGATCTCGTACAGGAACAACGGGTGGAACAGGGTTCCCGACGGCAGGTCTTTCGGGAACATGGTGTCGCTCGGCAGAATCTCCAACCCCCACTGCAGGGTCGTCGGCAAGCCGAACAACTCGTGGTTGAAGTAGTTTCCGAACCGGCCAAGTGACTGTGCAACCAACATGGCCGGAGCCAGCGCGTCAGCGAAAGACCAGAACCGGATCCCGGCCCGCCGGCATCCGATGTAGGCACCGACCGCACCACCCATTAGCGATCCGTAGAGTGCGTTACCGCCGTCCCAGATCGCAAAGACATTCCAGAGGTTCGCGCCAGAGAAGAAGTAATCATTGATGTGCGTGAACACGTGGTAGAACCGTGCGCCAATAATTCCGAGCGGCACAGCCCAGAGGATGATGTCGAGCACCACCCCATTCTCGGCACCCCGCCGCGACAGTCTGCGCTGCGAAATGATGACCGCGGCAATGATTCCCGTCAGGATGCACAGCGCGTACGTGTGGATCGTCAACGGGCCGAGGTGGAACTGCGCCCACTCCGGCGGCGGGCTCGGGATACTGCTCGGGAGCATGGGTGGTTGGCCTCCATTGATTCGACGACGATTCGACGACTCGGACAATCATCGTCGCCTGCAGCCAGACCCACAATTCTTAGCTACTGAAACCGCCCCAACCGATGCCCGGGCCTGGTTCATCTCGCCGGACTCCCACCGCGCACCGCGCCACCACAGAACACCGCCATCTACCGATCAACTCCACAGCCTTCGAGCTCGTCTGACTCCTGCACGCTCAGTAGACAGAATCAGCACACCCCTCAACGGCACTCTGCTCAAAATTCTCCGCCGAAACCACCTGCCGGAACTCGACGCCAAGTCGACTTGCCAAAAAAATCTGCTCGAACCCCCCGGGGGCTTTTGGGCACCCGTTACGTCACATACTCTCGACCGGTCGCGTGGACTGCTCGTTAACGATCGTTTCTGGTCACACGATTCACCCCGGGAATGAGTGTTGGCTACGGAGCCTCACAGCGGCGGTCGAACAAAGACCAACCGTGTCTCAGTAGTCGGAACGAGGCCAGGAACGGCTCCGCGACATGCTCCGGACTCCCTGGAGCTTTCCCCTCGCCAATGCCCGTGCGGCGGTCCGCCAATCCGAAGTCCGTCCGCTGGAAGAGCGACCAGCCGAGAACATGAGCGTCAGCGCTCATTTCGCGCCACCTTCGTCGGACGGCCTCACGAGCCGCGGTATCCGTGAATACTTGATCCGCTGCGGTGCCGATGACTTCAGTCAACTTTAGGGTCGCCCGGGTGCTTCTGATCGAGGCTACGTCGTCACGGCGCTCACTCAGCCACAGTCGCTGATCATCGAGGCGCGCACGGTCGTCGGCCGTAATTTGCGTGCTCTCGAGGAACCCGTAGTACCTGTCCATTTGGGCGTACATCTCGGTGAGGACGGTCAGCCCTCTCTCGCGGCGCAAATTGCGATCCGATGGCCCCAAGATCCATACGGCTTGAGATGCGCCGACCAGCGCCCCTCGCAACACAGTGAAATGCGATGAGGGGTACAGCTGCTTCGCATGAATAGCGTCAAGCGCGAGGCGAAGGTGTTCACCCGCGAGGACGAGAGACATCCGCGCAAGCTGGCTGATCGCCATTCGCTGGAAAATTTCGTCATCGAGCGCGAGATCGCTTCCGCGCTCCGGTTCCTCTACGCGCTGGGCTCTGAGCCGCCAACCATCTAGTTCCGCGGCGGTGTCGAGCATCTGGGTAAGAGCTGCGCGCTGCGCTCCGGTCATTTCCATGCTGGGCACCATAGCAATGTGAACACGCCCCGCATCATATCTATTAGGTGATCATTATTGGCTTTTACTCGTCCTCCGCGTTATCAGCCCAGTTGAGATTCAGAGTGCCTGGAGGGACGTCGAGTAAAGGTCGAAGTCATCGGCTCCCACGGCCGACTCCCACTCGCTGGTGTTCAGCTCGTGATCCATGTGGAGCGCGATCACGAACACCCCGAGGTGGCTGTAGTGGTACGCCCGGGCGAGGTCCGGCGGTACAACACTGTTCGCGGCGTCGGCTTATAGAACCGTGGACCCTTGCCCTGATAACGAAGCTGCGCCAGCGCAGCAATTGAAAGCCCGGTGATCTCTGCGACAACAGCAGGCTGAATAAATTTCTCTTCCATGATATTCCCGTCGTTTCGACAACCACAGCACGCCTGGGTTGTTGTGCCGACGGTAGCACTCGATTGTTATTTTGACAACGGGCTTACGGATATCCTGTTGGAATGGCTGACTTTCGAACCGCGGGCTCCCTCGGCGCTCGCATTCAGGCTGCGCGAAAACAACGAGGCTTTCGGACGACGCGTGATCTTGCTCAGGCGATCAACGTCGGCAATGTGTCCGAGTCGATAATCGAGAACATCGAGGCCGGACGTAAAGTGAACGTCGACATCAGTCAGCTGCTGAACATCGCGAAAGCCCTTTCCGTCTCACCCTCCTTCCTTCTCGCCCCGCTAGGAACGCCAGACGCGAAGGTCGATCTTCCAAATCTCAGTAAAGACCTATCCGCTATGACCGCTCTCGAATTCGACGCCTGGGCCATGGGTACGAATGAAGGCGAATACAGACCGACAACGATGGACGAACGAACCTCCGTTGCCGAGTTGCAGGCATTGCGCGAGTGGGCGGCTCTACGAAAAGAGATCATGAGGCTAGAAACGCTCGTCGAGCTTGAAGACACGGCGCTCGAAAACAAGCCACGGAGCGGTCGATCCCGACTAGAGGCCACCATGGCCGAGCAGGGAAAGGTGACGGCATATTTGCGGTCGGCTGGGTGGGAGATTTAGCGTCGCTCCCAATCCGGCAGGCACGAGTGCACGTCGTCGACCCATCTTGGGCCAGCGGCTATCCTCGGTCGTCAGACAACTCGCGTTTCATATGCCGGACTCTGACGCGACCTAGCCCGTGCCGACCCCGCTGTTAGCCGTCTGGGTTTGTCTGCAGCTCGCCGCTGAGCTTGTTCAGCAACCGCCAAAGGGCTGGCGCTCCCTTTGTCGGGCCGAGTGAACCATGATGTCCGACATCCTGATAATAGTTATTATGTCAAATAGAATCCACACTCATTGCAAAAAGTGCAATTGACGCAGTGGTGGGCACCAGGCTTAGGTATCCGCGACTAGTCGAGTCTTCAAAGAAGATTTGCCGATCATTCGAGTTCGGGCATAGCCAGGAGGGCCTGCTGGTCGAAGCTCGGAGTCGAAGGTTTCTCCCAACCAGTGCGCAGCAGTGAGCGGAGCGCGTTGGACGAGGCCGCGTCGGCTAGCACGGCTCCACCGATCCAGACGGCGGCGAGCACGCTGAGGAATAACTCGCGAGCTCCTACCCATGGATGAGCTCGGCTGTCACGCTGTGCGGCGACTAGGAACTGACCGGTCGTCTCGACAAGCCCTTCGCAGGTGATGGCAAGAGGCGAGGTGTGATTGCCGAGCGCTAGCCGTAGCGGGTCGGGCAGTCCGTCGAAGACAGTGACGTATTCGCTCAGCGCCTGCAACCAGGCCTGCAGAGCGGCAACGGTATCGTGTTCATTCCGTTGGATAGCTTCGCGCCGGTCCTGCAGCTCGTCCCAGCGTGCTTCCAAAAGTGCTGCGAGGAGATCTTCGCGGGTTGGAAAGTGACGGTATAGGGTTCCTGGGCCCAAGCCCGCGCGCTTTGCGATGTCATGCATGGGTCCATCTACACCTTGCTCAGCGAAGAACTCCGTGGCCACGTCGAGGATGTGGGTGCGATTGCGCTCTTTATCCGACCGGGTTTTGCGGTAGCTCGCGGCTGGACTACTCATCCTGCACCCTCCTCTTTGACAAACGGACACTGCGTCCTTATCTTAGACGACAGGTAAACGGACGGGCTGTCCGCATGTTAGCCCACGGGTGCTGCTGCTCAGAACTCGGGGTCGCGCGAGTTTTGCGCTGTCAAGGTAAGGATGACTGAAATGAGCAAGAGCACGTTTCTGCTCGGGGCCGTGCTCGGAGCGATGCACGGTAATCACCCGGGTGCCTGGCGGATGCCGTTGGCCGATCCGAATGCGTACACGGACACGACGGCTCTCATGCGGGCAGCCCAGAGCGCAGAACGCGGCGGTCTGGATTACATCTTCCTTCCCGATCGAGTCTTCATCTGGGGCGACCTGGATTCCGGACCGCCCATCGTGGCGATGGAACCGACCTTGACCCTGGCGGCAATAGCCCCTGCCACACGTCGCATTGGGCTGGTTACCACGCTCTCCACTTCTTTCGTCGAGCCGTACACAATTGCCCGTCAGGTGCGCGCGCTCGACGTGATGAGCCATGGTCGTGCTGGCTGGCAGGCAATCCCGAGCTACGAGCCGGAAGCTTTCGCGAATTACGGGCTCGCCGTTCCACCGCGGGAGGAAAAGTACGAACGCTTCAACGAAGTCATCCAGATTGCCCAGGCACTGTGGGGAAGCTGGGGAAGAGGGTCGGGGGCGCCTGACCAGACCACAGGACGGTTCGCTGACACTTCGCAAATTCGCCCTGTGAACCTCCAGGGTCGTCATGTCGCCTCGCGGGGGCCGCTGCAGATCCCCCCGTCGGAACAGGGTCAACCGGTGATTTTCATGCCCTTCGCAAGCGGGCTGGGCGTGCAGGCTGCCGCGAGATACGCCAACGGCATCATCGCCCACTCCCCCTCGATGGAGCAGGCCAAAGCAAATCGCGAGATGATGCGTTCGATGACAGTCGACGCCGGCAGAGACGCCGACGAGGTGAAATTCCTTTCCTTCTTCGCCATCACGGTCGGCGCCACCCTCGAGGAGGCTGTCCGACGACGGATGGTGCTGGAGGAAGCCGCCGGGATCGAGGGGCGTCTCGCTCAGCTCTCTGCCGTCCTCGGCATGCGCTTGGACCCGGCCGATAGCGATAAAGCGCTCACGACGACACAGCTGTCAGGGCTGCGCCCCCATCCCGGCGTCGCGCAGGCAGGATACGCCATCGAGCTCGCCCAGCAAGGGCGGACCCCGCATGAAATTCTCGGCCATGGAGTGTTAGACCAGGCTCCGTCCATAGTCGGTACTGCGGAACAAATCGCCGACACATTGCAGGAGTGGGTTCAGGCCGGGGCCACCGACGGCTTCACCGTCACCATCGATGACCTGCACGACGGGATGGATGCCTTCGTTGACCAAGTCGTGCCCGTCCTCCGGCGGCGCGGACTCCGCCCTGATGACTACACCGGAACCACTCTGCGCGACCACCTCGGCCTACCCGAACAGCTCGGAGTGGACCGCCGGCTCGCCACGCACTGATCTACTCGAATAGCAAAGGAACAGCATGAAAATATCTGTCATCGGCCTCGGATACCTCGGAGCGGTCCATGCACCATCCATGGCCGAACTCGGCCACGACGTCGTCGGCGTGGACATCGACCAGCGCAAAATAGAAACCCTCGACTCCGGGCAGGCGCCTTTTTTCGAACCAGGGCTCCCCGATATTCTTGCTAGTGCGTCCGCGTCCGGACGCATGACCTTCACCACCGACATGAGCCAGGTCGCGGACGCGACCGTGCATTTCATCGCCGTCGGCACACCACAAAAACCCGGCTCAAACAACGCAGACATGACCTACGTCGACGCCGCGGTTGACGCCCTTCTCCCCTACCTCAAATCGGGAGACCTCGTCGTCGGCAAATCCACGGTTCCCGTTGGAACCGCCGCGCGTCTCGCTGACAAGATCCGCACAGCTGTTCCCGGGGCCGAGCTTGCGTGGAACCCGGAATTTCTTCGCGAAGGTTTCGCCGTGCAAGACACGATCTCCCCCGACCGGCTCGTGTTCGGTGTCGCCCCAAACCCGGACGCTGCCGCATGGAGCACCGCAGTGCTTCGCGATGTCTACGCCAAGGCCCTCAACGAGGACACGCCGCTGGTCGTCACCGACTACGCCACGGCCGAGCTCGTGAAGATTTCGGCCAATGCCTTCCTCGCCACCAAAATCTCTTTCATCAACGCGATCTCCGAGATCGCTGACGTCACGGGCGCCAACATCACTGAGCTCGCAGACGCGATCGGCTATGACGTCCGCATTGGACGCCGATTCCTCAATGCGGGCATCGGCTTCGGCGGCGGCTGCCTCCCCAAAGATATCCGAGCCTTCGCCGCCCGCGCCGAAGAAATCGGCCGCGGCGAATCGCTCGCCTTCCTCAAAGAGATAGACGAGATCAATCTCCGCCGCCGCCAGCACGTCGTTAACCTGGCCGTCGATATGCTCGGAGGCCAAGCGTTCCAAAAACGGGTCGCTGTACTCGGCCTCGCATTCAAACCCGATTCCGACGATATCCGCGATTCACCCGCCCTCGATATTGCCGTGCAACTCAACGGACTTGGCGCCCACATCACCGCCACCGACCCCCACGCCATCCCCAACGCCCAGGCCAAGCACCCGCAACTACATTTCGCTGACTCACTAGCCGAAACTGTCAAAGATGCCGACATCGTCCTACTCCTCACGGAATGGGAACAGTACCGCCAGATGCTCCCGGCAGAGCTCACACACCTCGTAGCCGGTAAGAAGATCATCGACGGACGCAACGTACTCGACAGCACCACCTGGCGAAACGCAGGCTGGGAATTCCGATCCATGGGACGCCCCTAACGCTATGCCCGCACCCATCCATGCTCTCTCGCCATCGTTCGCTAGCCTGAACGACTCTTAGAGTAAAACCCGATAACGGTGTTCCCCACTAGAAGTCACTCTGACGGCAACATGCGCAGGGCGAGATTGGCTATAGACCTTGTTGCTCATTGCAATAAGGCAACTCTCATTGAAATCGGCCGCGGGATCTGCCGCCTATATCAACTTCAGCAGGACGCACGTAGATTGAGCTGCTGATCCTAGCTGGAGGTGGTGTCTCGCCATTCTTTCTGGTCGTGACCGGCGGGGCACGCCCATGCCTGGGTGAATTCGCTGGTGGGTCCGTCGTCGGTGCTGAGTTCGAGGGTCCGGCCGCAGTGCTTACACACGCGGACGCGTGGGCGCGAGACGCTTGCGGCTGTGGTTTCAGTCATGGTCGGTTGCCCGTTCATCCAAATCCCACTCATGGGAGTCGGCCCCGGCCTGAATGTTCTGGCTGACGCGTTCTATTTGAGCGCGCATGTAGCTCACGGCGGCGGAGTTATCCGGTTCGGGTACTTCGCTTTCCGTAGATTCGACCATGAGCGGCGCGCCGCCTCCTAGAAGGAAAATCGCTTCCACGGAGTTGCCGTCTGCTCCGATGCAATTCAAGGTCACCGTATCGGACAGCCCGTTGTTACTGAGAGCCGATGCGTAGCGAACGACGAGCTCAGCAGCCTCGTCTCCGGCGAGCAGGCTTTTGTCAGAGTAGGTCACGTGTTTCATGACTCCACGCTAGAAATTGAGTCGGTGCGGGTCCATCCCCTTTCGTGTAGCAAAATTTTCCGTTAGGAGAGATTGGTCGCTATTCTTCGTCGTCTCCAACAGGTGCCAAGGCGATGTCGGTGCTCGAGGTAATGCGAATATAGCTCTCTCTGAAGCTTCCATAGCTCGAGTTCACTGTGAGCCAGCCGGGCTCCGAGGAATTTTGAATGGCTGCAATCTCAGTTTGTAGCTCTTCTAGGGTGCGGTTTCCTACGCTGTAGTCGCGTCCGCCGTAGAAGATGTCAATGCGCTTCATGTGTGGTTCCTTGATCTGGTTCGGGTACGACGCGGAGGCCGGCAGACGAGTTGGCGAGCATAGTCATTCGCTCGACCCAAGCGGGATTGATAGCAGGTTGCTTGCTGCCGAAGAACTTGTAGAACAGCGGAATAGATGGGTGGAGCCAGATTGAGGAGCGTCCATTTCCGACAGAACTGTCATCCGCCCAACTGAAGTAGAAAGATTCACCCCGGCGCAGCTTCGCCCCGATGACGATCTGCAGGTGTGCCAGAAGACGGTCCTCGAAATCTGCACGGGTGGTTGAGTCGTAGGTGAGGGTTCCCATGGGTTCCTTCTTAGGTGTCGCCCGGAGCAACGTAGTAACGCTGAACTGGAATCCTCTCAGTCGCGTTACGCAACGCGATTACTGCCAGCGGTCCATGCTGTTTCATCGATCGCCGAACGCGCCCACGGGGTCTGGGTGGAAGTGTTGCCCTAATCATGACTGGTTATTCCCGGGTCCGCGCGGCGCGATTAAGGGGTTGCACTACTTCGCCTAGTTGAGTAAAACGACCGGGTCTTTGTGTCACCTGCGTCGATACAACAGCCTGCAATCGCCTCGGCAGCCCCGCTGCGGTAGGTCACGACTACGCCGCGTCCTGCATATCGTGTCGTTGCCGGGCGGCGCGCAGAAGAGGCGGTGTAACTGTCCAGATCGTGGCCGCGAATACGAGCCCGATGCCGCCCGCCCACAGGCTAGCCGCCGAGGAGATCACGAACGCAAAAATGAAGACCACAATGCCGACGAACAGCAGTGAGGCAGCAGCCAAACATACGATCAGGATCACGCTGGAGAAGGCAACCAGTTCGCGCTTCGCGCGTTGCCTGAATAACAACCGGTGGATGGTGACCGGTGCGAGGGCGAGAAGGGTAACCACCGCCGCCAAAACGACCAACACCACATAGAGTCGGTGATCCGTGGAATTCAGCTCGGTAAATCGTTGCTGGAACGGCAACGTGAGCAAGAAACCAGCGAGGATTTGAGTGCCCGTCTGGAGCACGCGAAATTCTTGAAGCAGTTCGCTCCAGTTTCGATCGTATTGCTCGTTGGGCGTCTCATCTCGTCCATCGCCAGGCACAGCATCCGCGGCGGGGTCTGAAGTCATGGTATTCCTTTTCACGTCCGGAGAGTTAGATATCTGCGGCTCAGCTATTCGCCCTCAGTAGCGGTCTCTGTGTGAGGCACACCAACAGGTTTCGACTCTGAGGATCCCCGCTGGCGCAGGTAAATAGAGAACGCCACCATGCAACCGACTGCCAGGAATTCTGATTGCCAGTTCTGAAGGGTCCTGTTCCAGAAATCGGGCGACATGAGGTATTCCCCCCACGTGACCGCGGCTTGGTCATGCTCGCGCTGTTCGGCGTTGTAGACGACAACGCCAGCGAGCGACTGGACGAGCCAGGAAGCAAGAAATATGAACCCCATGACGATAAGGAGCGAATTCGAGTAAAACCAGAGCCGCCACCCTCCACCCTTCGCCCAAGAAGGCGAATTCTGCTTTGCATCGCCCCCGACAAGTTGATCTTCATCTGACCCGAGGCCCTCATCGCCAGGCTTCTTAGATTCAGGAGAACCGCGCTGCACCAGCCAGACCGTTGCGAGGATGAAAACAAAGAACTGAAGAAACTCCGATTGCCAATTCTCCGCAACATCCACCACAAACCCAGCGGACGTAAGAAACGTGTCGAAAGACACCGGCGACGACCCATGGGCGACCTCGTCGGCGTTGAACGACGCAAAACCCGCCACTGCCTGTCCGATGAGTGCCGCAAGGAAAATAACCGCGAAAAAGATACTCAGGGATTGGTTGCGGAGGAAAAGCTTCATCGCCTACCTCCCGAGCAGACTGATTACCAGCATGTAGACGAGGCCACCAGCAATCACTACCGCCCACCCGAAAAACACGACTTTCATGGACAGAGAATAAGCCCACCGATGTTCCTGTCGAGAATCGCAGGGATCTGACCGACGCAAATCAATTCGAGCAACCTTTAGAGTAAAAACGGATAACGATGTTCCCCACTAGTCCCGCCGGGCTCGGTTCGCAGACGGCTGCAGGGCGTATGGCCGGAATCTTGCAGGGCCGGGTCCTCAGCGGAATCGCTGGGTGAGTACGCCGGAGAGGAGTGACTGGACGAGGGCCTCCGCGTCGTACCGCGGATCGTTCGCAGCGCCGATACACAGGTTGCCGATCCCTTTGAGCACGTTGTAGGCGTCGACCGGCGCTGTCGTACCGGCGGCTCCGAGCGCTGCCTCGAGGAGCGAGCCGCAGACCGGCACGAGGCGGTCGACGAAGTAGGCGTGGAGCGCGTCGGAACCGGCGCTGTCCCCCTGCAGGGCTCCGGCGAGTCCGTGCTTGGTGGCGAGGAAATCGACGAAAAGGCTCACCCATTCCCGGAGGGCGATCTCGGGAGTCGCACTCCCCTCGAGCAAGCGTGGCCCGGCTTCGGCGCACGCCTCGACCTGGTGTCGGTACACGGCGACCACGAGCTCGGGGCGGGTCGGGAAGTGCCGGTAGACAGTGCCCACCCCGACTCCTGCTCGTGCCGCGATCTGCCGGACGGGGGCATCCACCCCGTACTCGACGAAAACGGACGCTGCGGCGTCAAGCAGGTCCTGCGCACTCCGACGAGGTCGACCCACCTGCTTTGTAGTGCCGAGCGGCTCCTCGCTTCGGACATCAGTCATGAACTCCCCCTCCGTCAGCTGTTGGATAATCGCCTTGCTTTTCGGAACCGTGTTCCGGCACCCGTTCCGAGCAAGTTACGAGCGCCTAATTTTTTGACCAAATATTCCGACCGCTAACGATCGTTTACGCGACGAAAGCAATGGTTCTACGCGGCCGAGACCTACATTCTTGTCGTCGGCGGCGGTCACATCCACTTCTGGCGTTTGAAGATCAGAAATAGCACCGCCGCGAAGCCGATCATGCCGCCAACCGCGAGGGGGTACCCCAAGGTCCAGTGAAGTTCCGGCATATGGTCGAAGTTCATGCCGTAGATGGCCCCGATCAGGGTGGGGGCAAAAAGGATTGCGGCCCATCCAGAGATTTTTTTCATGTCCTCGTTCTGCCGCTGTGCGACGAGGGTTCCGTTTACTGTGAGGATTTGGGACAGGGACTCCCGAAGTTCAGCGACTTGCGTGTCCACGCGGTTCAGGTGGTCTGCGAGATCCTGGACATAGTCTCGCAGCGCCTTGGGTATGCCGAAGCGGTCGAATCCGTTACGCAAGGCCTGCAGCACGTCGGTGAGGCCGGATGTTGCTTGCCGCAAATCGATGACCTCTTGGCTGAGGCGGTAGATGCGTTCGGTGACCGCGGCGTCGCCGCTGAAGACTTGCCGCTCGATCTGCTCTTTATCTGTTTTGAGCCCTCGAAGTACGGGGGCGTAGCCATCCACGATGGCATCTAAGAGGCGATAAAGCACTGCTTCCGGTCCGAGATCGAGAAGGCGCTCGTCATCGAGGAGCGTGTGATCGCTGCGTTCAGCGGCGCCGGAAGCGTCGAGGGCGTCGAGGCCATCGATCCACCGGCGGTCCTGGCAGAGGATTGCGACGGTTTGAGGGCGGATAAGGATGTGAAATTCTGCAAAGTCGACGTCTTCCGCGGAGTCGAGGTACCAGGCGGAGCGCACCACGAGGAATAACGTGTCATCGAACCGCTCGAGCTTAGGGCGCTGGCCGGCGTGCAGTAGGTCTTCCACTAGGCGGGGGTGTAGCTGCCATGATTCGGCGAGTTCTGCCACGTCAGTGGGCGTCGGATGCGGGTAGAGAAGGAGCGCCGAGCGTCCGGGTGCGCCCTCGGTGAAAGCTTGTGCGTCGTGCACGCTCGTGTCTTGCGGAGCGAGTGCCAGATGGCCGTTGTCGATGTAACGGGTGCGACGAGTTGTGGTCGCTGGGTTTCGAGGGCTTTCAGTCTGCCGTTGACGGCGGAAGAAGATGTTGCGGCGGTGCGCGGACTCGTCGTGCGATGCATCGGGGCGGCGCTACGCGCCATGCACGCCAACGTGGCGCACCGATGGACCCTTCAAGAACTTGCCGGGATCAGCCGCATGTCGCGATCAGCATTCGCGGCATCCTTCAAAATCAGGATCGGATCCGCACCCCTGGACTATCTCATCCAGTGGCGCATGGGGCTTGCGCGCGACGCATTGCGGCGCGGGACCCACTCAATTTCGGAACTCACTCGTGCGACCGGCTACGAATCAGAGAGCGCCTTCAGCACCGCGTTCAGCCGCGTCGTGGGGACCTCCCCGACGCAGTTCCGCAATCGTCCAATGTCTCGTTGATGCCACGCAGCCGCTACGCCTGTCCCCAATTGATCGTTACGGCGGGACGCGACGACTTAGCTCGTCGTGGTCGTGCAGCCGTGGGGGCTATCTAAGAGGTTCAAGGCCTGCGATAGCTGGATTTGACGACATGGACGGGGGCTGAGACAGTCGGGGAAGCCAGCGTCGAGGAGCTCGGCGGCTGAATCCCCAAGATCACGACTTCGGTGGTCGCCCGAGTGTCGTCCGCCAGCATGTCAGGGAATCTCGTGATGTCCTGCGCTCACCGTGCAGTCGGAGACGGTCGCAGGGCGTCGCTCGCGCCGCCGACGGCGTCGTACCGTGCCAGCTGTGCGTAGCAGACGAGCGAGGCGGCAGCCTCAGGGATACCCCCTTTGTGAACCCGTGATCGACAAGGCTGAAGGCGTACAGCGCCCTACCTGCAGGTGGACTCGCCGAACTCAGGACCAACCGGCGCGGACGAGTCAGTGCACATGGGACCGAGTGAAGTGAAGAAGTCAGAGCTGCCGGAGGGGTCGGACATCTATGACGTCCATGCCGGCGGTCGTTGCCGCGGCGATTCCTTCGTCGCTGTCCTCGTACACGAGGCAGTGGCGGGGTAAGAGCTCAAGGCGTGACGCCGCGAGCAAAAAGATATCGGGATGAGGTTTGCCCTTCTCTACGTCTTCACGGGTAACGATGGCATCAAACTCTTCGTCGAGGCCCAACGCATGGACGGTGGGCAGAACCGTCTTGGCTCCCCCGCCGGTGGCAAGGGCAATTCGCCGGGTACCGCGGTGTCTGCGAAGCACATCAGATACGTGAAGGACCTCGCTTACTTCGTGCAAACGTTTGAGGTATTCCCGATCGCGCAGGTCGACAATCGCAGCAACATCGAGATCTCCACGGTAACCCGATTGCTCGGCGACGAGAGAGGCCATCTCGCGCGTCGAGACACCCGTACGGGCATCGAACCACTCCTGCTCGATGGCCAAACCGAACGCCGATAGCGCAGTTCGGATCGAGAGAAAGTTCACCACCTGACTATCGGCAAGCGTGCCGTCCCAGTCGAACAACAGACCGAGATACTGCGATAAGGGTTCGAGATCGGAGAACGATACAGGGAGGTAAGTGGTCACGAGTCCATTATCGGATCTGGTGCTCGACCCAGCGACCACCAGGAATAGAGAGCGCCGTCAACGCAGGCCTTAACGGCAAACGATCGTTTTCGGCCGGCCGCAATTCGTTGAGGGTTCCAGACAATGATGTAGGAGTCGTGGATCAAACGGGCGGTTAGGTCACTGAGCAAATATAGAGAGGAGAATGCCGCCGGCGGCACCGACGAGGACGACGACCCAGGTCGGTGTGCGCCATGCGATGAGGAGCGCGAAGCAGACGAGAGCGAGAGCGAAAGCGGCGGGGTCGGTGATACCTGTAATGAATACGGGGTCGTAAAGCGCTGCGGCGAGGATGCCTACTACTGCTGCGTTAGATCCGCGCATGAGTGCCTGGGCCCGCGGGCGGGACCGAAGAGTGTTCCAGAATGGAAGCACTGCGACCAAGAGAAGAATGCCGGGAAGAAACATACCGGCGAGGGCAATGATCGCTCCGAGGATTCCGCCCGGTCCAGTGCTGGAGATCGTGCCGAGATAGGCGGCGAATGTGAAGAGTGGGCCGGGCACACCTTGGGCGGCTCCGTAGCCGGCGAGGAATTGATCGACGCTGACCCAGCCGGTGTCGACGACGCCGGCCTGCAACAGGGGCAGGGCTACATGCCCGCCCCCAAATACGAGGGCGCCCGCTCGGTAGAACGTTTCGAAGAGTCGAAGCGCTTCGGACTCGGTCGCCGTCGCGACTATCGGCAGCCCGACGAGGAGCCCGGCGAAAATGCCCAAGGAGATCCAGCCCGCGGTCTGGCTAACTTGGAACCGGATCATGTTGTCGCGGGGTGCCGCCTTCTCTCGGCAGAAAAGTAGCCCGGCGGCTGCACCGATGGCGATAGCAATAATCTGACCGACAGACCCGCCAAGGAAGAGTGCGCTAAGGGCCGCGAGAACTGCGATGAATGCGCGCGTGCGGTCTGGGGTGAGTGTCTTCGCCATGCCCCAGACGGCTTGCGCGACGATCGCGACGGCGACGACTTTCAGCCCGGTGAGGATCCCCGCGCCAGCAGCCCCTTCGAACAAAGATGCTCCGTACGCGAAAGCCACCAGAAGCACTGCGGATGGAAGGGTGAAGCCGAGGAAGGCGGCAATTCCTCCGAAGACTCCTGCACGGTATAGACCGAGGCCAAACCCGACCTGACTGGAGGCGGGACCGGGAAGGAATTGGCTGAGGGCGACGAGGTCGCCGTAGCCGTCATCGTTTAGCCAATTGCGCCGTTGGATGAGTTCATTGCGGAAGTAGCCGAGGTGGGCAATCGGTCCGCCGAAGGAGGTGACCCCAAGTTTGAGGAAGACGAGGAAGACCTCCCATACGGTTCCCTTCTTGCCAGCCGGCGGGGTCTCAGCGGCGGTCTCTGGTGTCATTCACGTGCACCTTCCATAGTGCTTATCCTCTTACGGGCATGCTTGACAGGCGACCCTGCCCCCCCCGCTCACCCTCAAGTGTGACTACTGACGTTGACGACGAAGACACTATCCGCCAGGTTGTCGATCGACTTCAGGAGAAGCTTCCCGAGATAGATCGAACCGAGTTAGATGTCGTCGCCCGCGAAGAATTCGCATCGCTCTCCGGTCGACCCGTGCGGGACTACCCCTCCATACTGACGGAGCGAGCCGCCCGGAAACGAATTAGGTGCAACGCAAAGTAGCCTTCAGCATTGCGTGTTCGCTCCCCCCATTAGACCGACGAGGTGGTGTCGAGCGATGCCCTCTGTTCCTGCGCGTACATAGCAAGATCGCTGGCGGCGAGAAAGTGCTCCGCGTAGGTGGACGGGGGTGACAGTGTTGGCGAACGGGGTTAGGAACATGGCTTCCTCGAATGCGGAGTCGCCGCCGGTCACGGCGATGTCTTGTCCGCGGAAGAAGAATCCGTCGCAAGTCGCGCATCAGGAGACGCCTTGGCCGGTGAGGCGTTGCTCGCTATCGACGCCAAGCTTTCGGTAGGCGGATCCCACCGCAAGCGCTACCGCGTGAGCCTGGTAGAAGTCGCCGGATCCGGTGGTGGTGGTTTTGATGGGCCCGGTAGGGTCGAGGTTAGTGGCGCCGTCGTATGTCAGCGCGATCCGAAGCGTTCGGCTTGTTTGCGTAGGTTGTCCATGAGGTCGGGGCCCATGATGCCGTCGGGTAATCCGGGGAAAGTTTTCGACCTCAGTGGTGTTGACGAGGGCGCCGAGTGCATCGAGCATCGCTTCGACGTTGGTACGAATCTCGTCGCGGTTGGTGCGAATCTGATCGCGGACGAGGTGGACGCCTTCGATCGGGAGATCGGCGGTGTCGGTGAGTTACCGGTCGCGGTAAGGCTTGCCGGGACACACCGGGAATGCGTCGCCGCAGCCTTTGGTGACCACGACATCGGCCGCCTGTACGACGACGTCCGTAAGGGGCTTGGGGAATGCTTCGCTGAGGTCGAGCCCGATTTCGGACATCGCGCACACTCTAAAACCACATGGAGTTGCTCGAAACCAGTGCCACCATCTTCGACCCCAACACAGGCAACCAACCATTCGGCGTCACAGCATCCACCGGGCTTGCAAGCGCCGACCTCGCACTGAACGCCCGTGACCTGCTGAGCCAGGCGGACGCTGCGATGCACCGGGCAAAACTCGCCGGACGCGACCAGCCCTCAGGGTAGACACTTCACCCGCCACGGTGTCGATCAGGCTGGTTCTTCGGGCGGGATTCTCGTTTCAGGGTGCATATGGGCCTCAAACCCGCTGATGATCTCGGTCCATTCATCCAGACTGTCAGCGTCGTCGTAGCGGCCGATGCGGACAGCTTCCATATAGCCCGCGAAGGCGTTGCCCAGCATGACCTCAAGTTCGATGCCGAGTTCTCTGGAATATCCCATCGCTTCGAGAAAAACGATCTCGTCTATGTCGAATCGCACTTCATGCATAACCATTTTGTCGCTCCGTCATTTCTTGCCGAGACTGTTTGCCAAGGCGCCTTTCACGGTAGACCGTTTTGTCTAGGTTAAGTGGCAACGAGCTAACATAGGAGCCCGCGGGAAGACCGCGCTACGGATGCTCGCTTACGCAGGAATCCGCCGGACAGCCCGACCGTGACGAGAACAGCGGTGAGCACCAAATAACCGCACGGTCATTGCGACACTGAGGGGATCAGGACGTCTCAATTCGTGAAAGGAGGCTGCCGGTACTCGATGCTGGCCCCCGACCTTTTCACGGACGTACGCGAGCGGCCGCCTACGGCCACTCGGAGCAGCATGCTCGCGCCGGCTCTACCTCTTTGTTCCGCATCGGGTTTTCTGGCACAATTTTCTTGGGGTCAGATTGTGACTCCAGCAGAACGTCAGGAATGACCATTTCTTCACGACCCTCATCGCCAGACTCTAAAGAACGTCACGGGTGCCCGCGTTGTGGGCGGAATCTCGTGCTTACGACAGAGGAGAATCGGGCCGTCGAACCGGACCAATGGTGGGAATGCCCAGCCGGTCACCCGCAGCCTTCGAAGTTCAATGGCCGCAAGACTCGCCCTTTGCTACCGGAATTCCCCTAGCGGACATAGCAGACCGAGCGTTTCTAGTAGTCCCTCTCGACTTCTACACCCCGCGAACTCAACCCCAGACTCCCGGGACAGAGGCGCTCCGGGACGAGGTGTTCGATGTGAACGCCCGTCTAGGTGATAGCCAGGCCGATGCAGGCTTCCGGAGCGAGCCCGTTCGATGTGTTTCATCATTACTGGGAGCCTTATTTCGTCACGCGTTCGTTGTATGCCCCATTCGGGGCCGTGTTCGGTCGTGAGCGCCTGGGGACCCGTGTTTGGCCCTGTCTCGGTGAACGCGCCCGCCAAGTCGGCCTTTTCGATCGTCGAAGAGTATTCGAACGGTCAACAGTCAACGGTTGTCCGGATCCGGGGATCATCGGTCCGAACAACATCGATCTTCGAGCTTGTCCTTCACATAGCGCGCGACAACAGCCGGCTTCGACGGATAGTCACGCAGTACGACCCACCACTGCCGGACACCTGGGCCGGTGAACAGTCTGGGCCGAAAATGAAGCGCTGTGCGTTTACAAGACGGCGACTAGCCCCGTCCCGACAACGATAGCGAGCACGAGCAGCACGAGGTTGAAAATGATCGCGTACTCTCGCCGCCGCAGATGGAGGATGATGGCGACGACCTGCACCGCTGCCAAGGCGAATGCGGCCACCGCAGACAGCAGTGAGGCGATTCCGGTGAGGTGGGGCAGAATCACGCCGATTGCACCGGCAACTTCGACCACGCCGACCACCTTGATTTGCGCCACGGATAGATCCGCGACGTAGGCCATACGCTGCTGGTTCTGGAGCTTACGTTTAGGTATCACCGCTTTCGTGCCTCCGGCGATCACGTAGAACAAGGCGAGGAGAACCGAGGCCGCCCAGACGGCGATCTCGAGGTGGGTGGCGTTCATAAGGTTTCCGTAGTCTTTGGCGTAGTCTCTAGAAGCGGGGCGGCGCCCCGTTTGACTCACTATACGGGGTGGGACCCCACTTCGATTTACGGGAGGAAGTCGTTGATGGCCGAGCTGTCGAAGCGAGCCGATGCTCGGCGAAGTCGCGAACGCATACTCGGCGCGGCAGAAACCGTGGTCTCCCGCGACGGCGCGGACGCGTCGCTCGAAGAAATCGCCCGCACGGCACGAGTCGGGTCGGCGACCTTGCACCGCCATTTCGCCTCACGCGGACAACTGCTTGACGCCGTCTTCTCCGACCGGGTGGATGCGCTCACTGCAAGAGCAGAAGAACTGGCCGGCACAGAAACGGCGGAGACCGCCCTGGTCGCGTGGCTCCGCATGCTCACCACCGAGTCGGCGCGAAATCACGGACTCGCGGCGTCGATGTTTCCCGGCCGTCCGGGCGAGCTGCTAACGGACAACAGCTGCCATGCTCGCATTCGAACCGCCGGCCAACTGCTCCTCGATAATGCGGTCTCCGAACGGGCTGTGCGACCGGACGTCTCGTTCACGGCGCTGTTCGCCTTGATTAGCGCGATCGTCACCTCTACAGACGGGAAGACGGACGCGGAAACGGAGAACCAGGCCATGATCGATCTGGTCCTCGACGGCATCCGCAGCGATCGCTAACGCGTCAGCCGTGCCCCCCGTTCCGGGCCATAGCCGCACCCGCCCGCCCGGATCGTTCGGCGCTCCCGGCCCCAACCGCGGGGCGAGGCTGTCGACACCGGGTCTCGCGACAGTGAAGGCGCCAGAATCATCGTTTGGGCCGGCTGGCGATATTGGCCGAGAGGATCCTGTCCATCAGGCGCGTCGGCACGAGGCGGTTGAGCGGTATCACGAATGCAGCATCCATCCCCATGGTGTAGCGGGCACGCGGACGGGCCCGGGTTGCTATCTTCGCGACTTTAGCGCCGGCCTTTTCGGCCGACAGGGCCCTTTTCAGGAATGCAGTCTGCGAGGCGACCGACGACACCACCAGGTCGCTGTAGAGGCGGCTGTGCTCAGAGCTCATCTTCGACGCGATGTCGAGAGAGAGCGGGCCGCTGGTGTCGGCCATGACGGTCTTCACCCCGCCCGCCTGCACGATCACGACCTGAATGCCCTGCGCGGCGACCTCACGGCGCAGCGAGTCGCTCGCGCCTTCGAGGGCGAATTTCGAACCGGCATAGGCTCCGTAGATTGGGAGAGCCGCCTCGCCCCCGACGGAGCTGATGTTCACGATCCGGCCGCGGCTCGCACGAAGGGCCGGCAGCAGCGCCTGGATCATCGCGATGTGCCCGAACAAGTTCACCTCGAACTGCGAACGCCACAGCTCGAGCAGCAGCACCTCCACCGGCGCGTTGATCTCTATGCCCGCGTTGTTCACCAGGGCGCGGAGCGGACGCTTCTCCGGGTCGTCGGCGATTCGGGCGGCGAGGGCGCGGACGTGATCGAGCTCGGTGATATCGAGTATCACCGGCTCGACACGGTCGGACCGGATCCTGTCGCCGTCGCTGTCCCGGCGCACGCCGGCGAGCACGTGGTAGCCGAGTGCGGCGAGGTGCCGGGAGGTCGCCTCCCCGATGCCCGTCGAGGCGCCCGAAACGACGATGAATTCATTTTTATGTGACGTTGTCATATGGATGACTATGCGGGTTTGATATGACATTGTCAACTAGAATCGGTATATGGTCAGTCGAACAGAAGCCGCCGCAGCCACCCGCACCGCACTCGTGCGGGCGGCATCGGAACTCTTGGATCAGGGAGGCCCCGAGGCGGTGACGCTCCGCGCGGTGGGCGCGCGCGCCGGGGTCTCACGCGGCGCCCCGTACGGACACTTCGAAAACAAGGAACTCTTGCTGGCGGAAGTGGCGATCGGTGCGTGGAACAGGGTCGCGGACAGCGCGGAGCGTATACGGACCGCCGCCGGCTCCAGCGCGAGCGAGCGGCTCGTGGACGCGCTCCTGGTGCTGATCACGCTCGCGCGACAGCAACCGCATCTCTATGCGCTGATGTTCAGCACCCCGGCCGACTCCGCCGAAACATCGGCGGCTTCGGGCAGACTGCAGGAGCAGTACCTCGCAATCGTCGGCGACGTCGTCGGCCTCGAGAACGCTTCACGCTATGGCGCCCTCCTGATGTCGAGCGCGCACGGGATCGCCGGGCTGGGACTCAGCGGCCATCTGGACAAGGAAGCATGGTCGGTCGATGGGGAACTACTCGTACGCATGCTCGTCGAAGCAATCGAAGCAGCTCCCCGTCCGACGCCATAGTTGCTACAGGTAGCTCGGCATGATCACCTGGTTCTGAGTCGATTTGGCCTCCCGAGCTGCCGATGATCACGGCTCACTCGCTTCGGCACACTGCAGCGTCGTTGGCGATTTCATTCGGAGTATCCGTTCAGTCGATCCAGAGATTGTTCGGTCCCTCTCCTGCGGCTATGACATCGGACGCATATCCGCGAGCCGTCTTCCCGCCGCCAGGAAGGCGAACCGGGTGCGGTCGGGACCTATGCCGAAGTAGTTCCACTCGGCTCCGGAGGTAGGCGGCGGAAAATTACGCAAGCAGACATGAAATTGACTCGCGAAACTCCCCGTTCAGCTTTGCGTCGGCCGATAGGTTGTGAGCATTCATTGACAAAAGGGGAAATTCGAATGTTACGAACACGCCAAAATTACTTGCGGTCAGCTGCACCCTTAGTGGTCATCGCTACCTTGCTTGTCGTTGGTGCGACCTCGCAGCCTGCGGTCGCAATCCCAAGTCCGAAAGCCTCGGCAGGCTTGGCCGCCCCCTCCGCTCTTTCCCCGATGGCAAGCTACCCAAGTCGATCGAACAAGCCCAATGGGACTTGCAGCCTTGGGCCGACGCGGTCGCGGCGGAATTCGGCCCGTTCTACGATGAAAACGGGAACGAAAGCTGGGCAACCGGGTACGGCGACATGAGAAGCACACCAGAAAATCGTCACGTCGATATCTTCTGGACGGGAAGCCAGCCCGAAGATCTGAACTCCCTGGTTGACAAGGCGCCAGAGGGCTTCACAGTGGACGTTGTCGAAGCAGAATATGACATGAACACACTCAGCCAAGCAGGCCGCGACCTGATCGAGGGCGGCGCAGAGATCAAAAACTTCAAGGGGTTCGACGGTGCGACCGATATCGCGCGCGTTCGCCCTGCACGGGACCGGTCGGGCGTAGAAGTATTTGTTGGGACCCAGGCTGCGGCGCGCGCCGAGACGGCGACCGAAGAACGGCTGGCGGAGCTCACTGAAGTACCGATTAACTCCATCGCCTTTCAAGAGGCAGCTGTTCCGACCGTAACCCGTCAGAACGATGCTTCTCCGTGGAGCGGAGGGTCTTTTGTCGAATTCGCGGCTGGATTCTGCACGACCGGCGTGGGTGTGAAAAGGACGGACACGGGGGACGAGTTTCTTCTGACTGCCAACCATTGCGCGCTCAATCATGATCAAGATGACCACGCGATCGACGAGAAGGTGTACGAATACAGCGGCGCGAAACTAGGAGAGTGGCGGTCTGGCTGGGGGAAGTACCCGACTGACTCCATCCGGATTCGACCGACTACCGAAAACGTCCAGGCGCGCATCTTCGCGGGCCCATCATCGACTTCAGCCGTGATCAATGTGAAGGGTACTAACGCAAGCATCGAGGGGAACTACGTATGCCAAAGCGGGGGCAACACCGGCCTACGATGCGGTCTCCAGCTTGAGCAAAACGGCCAACAGGTCAGCCTCCTTGGCGTAACCCTCACTGCGGCACGTATAGCTGAAAAGGTTTCGGGCACCGTCCAAGCCGTGCAGCAGGGCGACAGCGGTGGACCGGTTTACGCTGCGTCGTCGACAGGAGAGGCTTACATCAAGGGAGTAACTTCTGGTGGCCTCAGCCCGATGCCCTGCGCCAGCGGCGCGGTAGTACCTGGTGGACTGTGCTTCGGCGAGATGATCTACGTCCAGCTCTCCTCGGCGCTTGCCGCGCAGACGTCCACCCTTCTCACCGTCGATTAGTCCTATGAACTATCGGAAGGTGCTTGCGGCACAACCCCGCTGCAAGCACCTTCCGACTTGATGCCTTCGATTCGCAAGCGAGCGCTACGATTTGGGCAAGACGAGAGATCCGAGTTCTTCTCCTACGCTAATCTCCAAAACCGGTATGCCTGCTGCGAGTTCTGCTTTCGAACGTATGGCTTCAATAGCCGCCACGTCCAGTCGGGACTCGGACGAATACTCCACAACCAAACCTGTGCGTCCGGCCGCAGGGCGCACTCTTGTTATGTGTGTTCCGTTTGCAAAACGCTTGGAGTTGTCTGCGTCCAAGATTGCGCGGCCGGCATCACTCAACTCTGCTATCCCGTAGGGCGTGGACACGAGTCTGACCTCGAAACCGGATGTGGGGTTAGCGAGGAAATCAGCGACGTCAGCCGGTGGGACTCCAACCCAGAACACTTCAAGCGTTCCTGTCGCAGGATCAAGCTTCATGTCGCCATATTCGGCTGGCCAACCCTCCTCGTCTGCGGCCCCGACGCCTGCTGCGACGTCGTGGAATTCTGACACCCACGCGTCAAGAGAATCTTCTTGCTCTGCCGCGCTCAGATTGCCCTGTACCGCGTATGCCGCAATTCCGGATCCGCCCAATATGGTCGCAACGAGAAGACCGATCGATGCATTCCTGCGGAATTTAGCGCCCCGCGGTTTTGCGACCTTGGACTCGATCGAGGTCCATTGAATGTCGAAGTAGCTCGACGGCGGAAATTTTTGCAGATCCATAATTTATTCTCCGTTTTCAGCGATTGCGGAACGCAATGATTTGCGGATTCGATAGACCCTGTTTCGGACAGAGCCATGAGTTATGCCTAAAGAACTAGCTGCGGCGTCGTAACTGTCGCCGTTTCGGACGCACAGCTCGTAGATTTTCCGATCTATTTCCGGCATGGATTCGATGAGCGACTCAACGAACAGGACGAGGTCACTCACTGGCACTACAACTCCAGCGAGGGTCATGTCCGGAGTCGCCATCGCCTCGTCGAATGAGACGGAGAGACGGTCTTTGCGGGCTTTCGCCAACCTGTTCAAACTCTTGTGTCTAGCAGTCACCAACAACCACGGGAGCACCGAGGTCGTCATTGGCGAAATCGAGTTTCTCCGAGCCCAGAAGGTCAGCCAGGTCTCCTGCGTCACCTCTTCGGCGAAATCCGATTCGCGGACAATGGAAAAGGCGTAGAAGAATACGGCACGGGCATGCCGCTGGTGAAGAGCCCGGAAGGCCTCTTTGTCACCTGCTCGCATCAGTACGAGTAGTGGCTTGTCATCGGAGATCGGTGGCGAAATAGCCGCTAGTTTTGCGTCCTCGGATGCCCTCATACTTCCATAGTCATCGGAATCGTAGGAAAGTCTCACAACTGCAAACTTTTTTGTCGGCACGATCTGAGATTTCACACATATCACCCGCGCCGGACCTGAAGCCGAAGTTGATGTTGTTCTCGATGCCCATGTCGGTGCCTGCCTCGGGTTAGGAGGTGAGAAATCGGACCAGCCCAGAGGCTATTTCACTAGTAGCGACGAAATATAGGGTCAGAAGAGCGCCGACTATGAGTGCGGCACGAGCAAATCCAACTGCCGGGCGCCTTCGACCATTTCCAGCAAATGCCAGAGCTATCACGAAGAGAACTGAGATCACAAGAGACGCACTCAGGGCCTGGATGTTCGCTGCGTCTGGGCACCCACCTTCCATCGCGCACACGGCTACCGGTATGCGCGACGCAAACCAGATCAAGGCGATGAAAACGGCGCAAATGATCGCGGTGGCTGCTAGCCACTGGCGAGTCGAAAATCGATTATTGGTCACGTGTGAAAGGTCCTCTTCAAATGGTTTCTCTAGCGGAAGTAGACTTAATGAATCAACCCTTAATCACATCCCAGCCGCTGTGCGATTTCATGAATTTGTGGACAGGCGCAAACCAGCCTGCAAAGTAGCAGCTTCGGTCCGTCTTCCCGACGCAATTACTCCCCTCTGAATGCTTTCCGCTGCGTTTCGGTAGTCGTAGTAACCGCGGGTGAGCAAGTCAGGCGCTTCGACCGCCTCCTGCGTCGCGTCCAGCCGCTCGAACGTCAGTGTGGTGAAGTCGGGTTGCGTCTTGGGCATGCCTCATATTAGGGCTACCGATAGTCGTATGCTTCGCTCCCGTTTTAGGATTCAATCAGAAGCATTCACCGGAAATCACGTCATCCGAACCTCATGAGGAGTCCGCGTGGGAAGCATCTCGATCTATGAGACCAAGGACGGCCGGCGCTATCGAGCGCACTATCGCGATCCGGATCGGCGCAACCGTGAGAAGGCCGGGTTCACGCGTAAACGTGATGCCGAAGAATTCTTAGCTAGTGTCGTAGTCAACTCGCTTCGCGGCGAGTATGTTGATCCAACTCAGGGCAAAGCGACTATTTCGGAACTCGGAACGGCGTGGATCGCAAATCAATCCCACTTGAAAGCGTCCTCGTTCGCCTCGATCGAAGTTGCCTGGCGCGTGCACGTCGAACCCTCGTGGGGATCCCGACGAATTTCTGAGATTCAGCACTCTGACGTGCAGGCCTGGCTGACTCGGTTTAGTGCTGGCGAGAAGAAGCCTCGATCTGCAACTGTTGTGCTGCGCGCGTACGGAGTGTTGGCGGCTATTCTCGACGTGGCCGTTCGCGATCGTCGAATCTCGGTCAATCCAGCTCGAGGAGTGAAGCTGCCCCGCAAGGGCAAGAAGTCGCGCGCGTACCTGACTCCCAAGCAAGTGGAGCTGCTCGCTTCCGAAGTTCGAGGTGGCCATGCCGCTTTGATCTACACCTTGGCCTATACCGGGATTCGCTGGGGCGAAGCGACGGGACTTCGAGTAGGGGCTTTGGACCTAGCGAGAAGACGGATTCTCGTTCAAGAGAATGCTGTGAGCATCGGCGGTCGCATTGTGGTCGGAACGCCGAAGACGCACGAGCGACGCAGCGTCCCTTATCCGGCATTCCTAGCAGAAATGCTCGCCGATCGGTGCGAGGGAAAAGCGCGGGACCAGCTCGTCTTCGGAAATGGGCTTGTGCATCAGGTCGCTCCAAAGAGCGGCGTCGGTTGGTTCTGGTCGGCGGTGAGACGTCCGCGCGGCTCGCGGATGAATCGTTCCCCGAGCTCACTCCTCATGACCTTAGGCACACTGCGGCCAGCATCGCGATCAGTGCCGGCGCCAATCCGAAGGCAGTACAGCGAATGCTCGGGCATGCGTCAGCGGCGATGATCCTCGACACGTACGCTGACCTGTTCGAAGACGACCTTGACGCGGTTTCTGATCGGATGAATCAGGCGAGAGCGGAAGTGTTTGTAGGGTTTTCGTAGGGTCCCATCCCGTCCGAACGTGGAAATAGCCCCGTAATCGTTGAGATTACGGGGCTATTTTCTGGTGCGCCCGGAGGGATTTGAACCCCCGGCCTATTGATCCGTAGTCAATTGCTCTATCCGCTGAGCTACGGGCGCATGCCAGCTGGTTTCGCACCAAGGTGCAGAAGCCAACTGGAAAACTATACCAGCCGTTTGGGGGTGCTTTTGTCCAACTGGGCCAATTGGCGCTTCAGGGCGACCTGGCGGTACGACGTATCGATCAGTTCTTCCAGCTCTTGCCAGTCTGTTTCAGGCGGATCGATGTGGATTGCGAGCCACCCCGCCGCGCCCCAATATGGCGGCGACCAGAATCGATTGTCGGCGGCGAACACCCTGCCTTCGTCGGGATCGGGCTTGAAGACGATTGAGAACGGGTTCTCCATCGTCGACCCGACCAGCACAAAAATGCGCTTGCCCGCGCGAAACGTCGGACGACCCCAGGTCTCGGCTTCGACGGCCTCGGGGTAGGCCAGCGCAATACGGCGAACGCGCTCGACCAGCGGATGCTGCGGGTCGACGACCCGAGGATGCGGCTCTGCCCGTGTGCTCACCTGTGCCATGAGCCCGACACTAGCCACGGCATCCGTCGCTGTCACGGCGATGCGCAGGCCGGATCGAAGGTTCACAATGTGCGCATGACGAAGCTCGACTTCAGAAAAGAGCAGAAGGAGCTCTATCAGCCGGGCAGGGATTTCGAGATCGTCGAGGTTCCCGAGCTGACCTACCTGGCAATCGACGGCACCGGCGACCCGAACACGTCAGCGGACTATACCCGCGCCGTCGAAGCGCTCTACGCAGCGTCGTACGCAATCAAGTTCCACAGCAAGCGCGGGCTCGACCGGGATTACGTCGTCGCTCCACTCGAAGGACTGTGGTGGGCCGACGACGACCGCCCCTTCGTCGGGCTGGACAAGTCCGAGTGGTCGTGGACCATGCTCATCCGCCAGCCGGACTGGATCAGTGCCGAAGAGCTGCAGGGCCTCGTCGAAGCAACGTCGCTCGCGAAGAAGTCGGATGCGATCGCCGAACTGCGGGTCGAGACCATCGCCGAGGGGCTGTGCGTGCAGATCCTGCACGTCGGGCCGTACGACGACGAAGCACCGACCATCGCGCGGCTGCACGACGAGTTCATCCCGGCGAACGACCTCGTCGAGACAGGTAAGCACCACGAGATCTACCTGAGCGACCCGCGGCGGTCGGCGCCGGAGAAGTTGCGGACCATCCTGCGCCAACCCGTCGCACGTCGATGGACTCGCCCGCGCTTGTAAAACTCAGGACTTTCCTTTTCACGGGCCGAAGAGTTCCCGGATTTCCGGGGCTCGGCAGAGCGTAATTTGCGCTTTCTCCTGAGTTTTGCAAGTGACCTACGCGATAACGCCGTCAGCGAGGTGCAGGGTCGTGTCGGCGATGCCCTGGATGCTCGGGTCATGGGTCGAGATGAGGGCCGTCATTCCCTCGGCGCGCACGACCGACTGCAGCAGGGCCATGATCGAGGCGCCCGTCTCGGCATCCAGTTGCCCGGTCGGCTCGTCGGCGATGAGCAGTCGCGGCGAATTGGCGAGCGCCCGCGCGATCGCCACCCGCTGCTGCTGCCCACCCGACAGCTCGCCCGGCCGCTGCTGCGCCTGCCCCGACAACCCGACCAGGTCGAGCAGGTGTGCGACCCGCTCCTGCCGCTCGGCCTTCGGCGCTCCGCGGAGCCGCAGCGGAAGACTGACGTTCTCCGCCGCCGACAGCATCGGCAGCAGCCCGAAATTCTGGAACACGAAAGCGAGCTCATCCCGTCGCAGGTCGGTTCGCGCCCGCTCGTCGAGCGCCGTGATCTCGATCCCGTTGACCAGCACCGTGCCCGACGTCGGAGAATCGAGCCCGCCCAGGCAGTTCAGCAGCGTCGTCTTGCCCGAACCCGACTTGCCGACGAGCGCGACGATCCTGCCCCGCGGCACTGTGAAGCTGACGTCGCGCAACGCGTGCACGTCTCCCCCGGCCGACGAGTAGGTGCGGGTGAGGTTCTGCGCCACCACCATCGGGGCGGTGCCGGATGCTGCATCGACGGCAGCAGGAACTGCGGCGGTCATGACGCGCCCCCGTCTTTGCGGCCGTCTGGCCAGAGACCGACGTGGTCCGGCTCGAGTTCCAGGCGCACCCGGTTCTTCAGCCCGAGCGACTTCCGGAAGTCGGCCGGCAACTGCAGCCGTCCCGACCGGTCGAGCACGGCGTACTCCTCGGCGATCACCGACGACGCCCCGAACTCGTCGACCTCGGTGCGCCGCAGCACTTCGGATGCCGTGCGGCCATCGCGGATCGCCACGGTCCGCTGCACCTGGCTCGACACTTCGGCGTCGTGGGTCACGATGACGACGGTAGTGCCGAGCTTCTCGTTGGCCGACCTGAGAGCCGCGAAGACGTCTTCACCGGTAGCTCGGTCGAGCTCGCCGGTAGGTTCGTCGGCAAAGAGCACGAGCGGCCGGTTTGCGAGCGACACTGCAATCGCCACCCGCTGCTGCTCGCCACCGGAGAGCTCCCCCGGGCGGCGCTTCGCCTTGTCGGCCATGCCCATCGCATCGAGGAGTTCTGCCGTGCGGCGCTTCCGCGCACTGCCACGGACTCCCGCGAACGACATCGGCAGCTCGACATTCTCAGCGGCGGTCAGGTACGGCAGCAGGTTGCGCGCGGTCTGCTGCCAGATGAACCCGACAACCCGGCGACGGTAGGCGAGACGGTCGGCCGGCGAGAGGCGCAAGAGGTCCCAGCCACCCACGTGGGCTCGCCCGGCAGTAGGAGCGTCCAGCCCGGAGAGGATGTTCAACAATGTCGACTTGCCCGATCCGGACGCCCCGACAATCGCGATCATCTCGCCCGGGTTCACCAAGAGGTCGAGGCCTTGCAGCGCCTGCACCTCGATCTGCTCGACCTGGTAGATGCGCACGACGTTGTCGCAGACGATGAGGGCGTCGGCGCCGTATTCGGGAGCGGTGGTGCGCGCAAGCGGTTCGGTCACGGTACTCATACGGTTTCTCCTACTCGTAGAACTTCACTCACGCGATGACGACGCTGCACGGCGACGTCGACCAGCAGTGCGATACCCAGAACGGCCACGGCGACGACGACAACCCCGCCGATCACCAGGCCGGAGATCTGCAGCGCCGGATCACCGACACCGCCGGTCAGCACGGCAAGACCCAGCGCCGGCCCGAGCACGAGCACGCTGCCCACCCCTGCCAGAATCCCGCCGAGCAGGGACGCTAGAAGCACGGGCGCGAGCTCGGATAGCGCCAGCCACCAGCCGACCCCCCGTGTGACGCCGAGCGTGCGCAGCAGCGCAAACGAGCGCGACCGTTCCCGCCCGCTGGCAATCACCGAGGCGACCATCGCCAGCAGGGCGAGTAAAGCGACGGCACCGCTCGCGAGCGTCATCGTCGTGGTCACTCCTCCGACCAACGCCAGTCCGCGTTGTTCGGCCAGCCAGGTCGAGCGCGTGAGCACTTCGTGTGAGTCATCGGCCAGGGCATCCGCCGCCCCCTCGGCCCCAGGCCCGACAACGAGGATCGACGTCACCCTCTCGCCCTCTTCGAGGCTGGCTTCGAGGTCGAGGCGTTCGTTGAGCGCCGCACGATCGACGTAGATGAAGTTGCCGCCGAGGTAGCCGCTCGGGCCGTGGTCTTCCACCCCGACGACCTCGATCGGTACGCGGTCCTGCTCGATGCGCAGCACGAAGTCACCACCCGCGAGGCGCTTCTTCAGCTCGGAGTTCACGACGACGGGCAGCGGGGACTCAGCCCCGGATGCCGCACCGACGTCGCGCAGGTCGCCCGAGGCAGGCACGCCGAGCGCAGGTAGCGCGTCGACGACGTCTGCGTATCCGGAATCGACCGCGAGCAGCGTGGCCGAGAGGAAGGCCTGTCCGCCGCTGATCTCGATCGACAGGCGCGACTCGAATGAACCGACCGCGGTCACCCCGGGCGCGCGCGCGAGCGTGGCCACCTCGTCGTCGGCATCCTCGCTCGCGCTCTCGACCCGGGCATCCGCCCCGATCCGCTGCCAAGAGGCGTCGACCTGCCCCGAGCGCACCGAGTCGACGAGCAGGCCGCCCGTCACCGCGAGCGCGACGGCGAGAGTGAGAGCGAAGACCGGCACCGCGGCGAGCGCCCGCTCGGCCTGCATGGCACCGAGCACACCCAGTGCGCCACGCGTGCGGGTGGACAGCCGGGCGATCCCGCGCACGATGATCGGATAGATCCGCAGCACGAGGATCGTCACCGCCACGGCGACGAGAAGCGGCGCGCAGACAAGCAGGGGGTCGATGCCGTCGAGGCGGGTGGCGACGAGCCCGCGCTGCCGCACCGAGTACAGTGCTCCGATCGCGAGCACTACAGCTGCGCCCTCGATGACCAGTCGCCTTACCCTGCGCCGCACGACAACCTCGTGACGGTCGCCGCGGTTCGCAGGCTGACGACGGGCTCCGGATGCCGCAAGCGCGAGCACCACGGACTGCACGGGCGCCGCTGCGATCGACACCGCCGCTACAGCCAGTAGCAGCGCAGGTTCGGTGAGGGAGACGGGACCGAGCACGCGCGCCGCTCCGATTGCCAGGGCGAGCCCGACCACCGTGGCGGGGATGGCTTCGGCAAGGGCACGCACCGCGGTCGATGCGAGCGACGCACCTCGGGCCCTCTCGATCACGAGTTCCCCGCGACGCCTCGTGACAATCAGCCGGGAGAGCAGCACGACGACAGTGAGGGCGACACCCAGCAGCCCGGAGGTGAGCAACGAGATCTGGGCGAGCGCCGCTCGCGCCTGCGTGGGAAACCCGGCTACGGCATCCACGAATGAAGAACTCACCTGCACCGCCGCGGCCGTGTCGCCCGCGAGCCGCGAGCTGTTCGCCATCAGCCCCTTTACTTCGGTGGAGACCTCGGAGAGGAGGTCTGCGGTGAAACGCCCCGGGTCGACAGCGAATCGGATGGTCGCCGGGATCGGCCGGCTGAACTCGGGTTCGATCCGTTCGATCCCCTCGGCCGTAGTCAGGGCGGTGATGGTCGTGCGGGTGATGCCTAGTCGCGCCGGGCTCTCGTGCGGCTCCCGGAATCCCGGAAGATCGGCGAACGGATCCGCGCCCTCGGCGGCGGGGATGGTGACTATGCCCACCACGACGAAGCGCAGCGAGTCTGCGGTGGGGTTCGTCTCGGTGATGACGGTACCCACCTCTGCTCCAAGGTTCGCGGCGGTAGCCGTCGACACGAGAACCTCGATCGGCTCTGCTGCTCGCGTTGCCGTCGGCAGCCGGCCAGCTGTGAGCACGAGCGTCGACTGCAGTTCGGAATCCACCAACCCCACTGCCGCTTCGAGGGGTCCCGGCGTGCCCGCGGAGTCACGCACCGGGCGAACGACCGCGAATGACGGGCTGGTCAGAGTCGCCGTCACCACAGACCCGGTAACCCGCTCGAGTGCAGGCGGGAGTTGCCCCCGGATGCCCTCGGCAATATCGAGCGCCTGCTGCGGGGTCACAGTGGAGAGGTCGTTCTTCGGGTCGCCGATCGCGACGCGCACCAGGACATCTGCCGCTGGGCCAGCCGCGGCGACGGTCTGGCGTGCGCCTTCGTCGAGAGTCTCGCTCACGGCGCGGGGCACCACGAGGGCAAGGACACCGGTGAAAGCGACGAGCAGCACCCAGGCGGACACCAGCACGAGGTCGCGGCGAGCGCGACGTCGCACCAGCAGCGCGGTGGCACCGAAGGTCGCGCGCAGCGTTGTACCCGCCCCTCGCCAGGGCGAGCTCGAGCGCGTACGGCGATCGTTGGCGATCACGACCCCGCCCCTTCCCGCAGCAGCTGTGCCGGGTCGACGAACTTCTGCACTCGCGCCACGGCCACCACGATGATCGCGAGAACCGCGACCACGAGGGCGACCAAGCCGGCGATGGCCGTCCACGGCACCTGCACGACAACGTCGGGCACCGGCGGCTCCCCATAGGGCGAGACGACTATCAGCGGGCCGACGAGCACCACCAGGAGCAGGCCGATTCCGATCCCGAAGATGGTTCCGAGGGCGCTCATCAACAGCGATTCCCCTGCGATCAGGCGCACGAGCGCTGCGCGCGACAAGCCGATCGCTCGCAGTTGCGCGAGTTCGAGCCGACGCGCGCGCAGGGTCGCCGACGTGTGCACGATGAACCCCACGGCTGCGAGCAACCCGCCGGCGACGATTGTCAGCCAGAGTGCGGCTTGCGTCGCGACGCGAAGCGGTCCCTGCTGCAGGGATTCGCCGATCAGTTCACTGCTTCGCGCGTCAGGCTCGTCGGGATGAGAGCCGATCCAGCTGCGGACGGAAGCAGGCGGCACATCGATCCACCACTCATCTGCGAACAGGCCGGTTGCACCCGCTTGCACGAGTGCCCGCGACAGCAGAACCTGGTCGACGACGACTACGTCGTCTGCCGAGGTGGCGGGGGTGAGGCCCGACGCGATTGCGATGAGATCCGCCGTGCTCGCGGCACCCGGCACCATCGGTGCGCTGCTCACCATCCGGATCGGAACCAGCACTCCCTGAGTGGAGAGCGCGAGGGGCATACCCTCGCCGATCATGAGTTCCGTCGAGATCGGATCAGTGATGAGGGCGGGTACTTCCGATACCGGTGGCCACCCGACGAGTGCGAAGCTCGTGCGCAATGCCAGGACATCCTCGGGGATCTGCATGCCGAGCCGCAGCTGCCAGCCACGCGGCGCGTCACCGGCTGTCGGCGCCACCTTCGTGCGGGCAGCGGCGACCGCCGACCACGGTATGTCAGGGCCAATCTCGACGGGCTCGACCGCGTCATCCGCATCGACCACCGAGATGTCGCCGACCACGAGAACGGCGTCGATCGGTCCGGATAGTTGTGGCTGGTCCGGTTTTTTCGAGCTCGAGTGGAAAGTCGCCTGCACACCGACCAACCGCAACGGCGCGGACAGACGGGCTTCGGAGTCGGCCACCGCGAGACTGCCCTGCAGCGCTCGAGAGTGACCGTCGACCAGAACGGGCAACTTGTCGGCAGGCTTCAGGCTGATACTCGACAACAGCCCGGTCGAGTCCTGGACCACTGCGGAAATGTCGGCGGCGACTTTCTCGGCTCCCGACCCGACGCCATCGATCTGCACCGTGACCGAGATCCCCCGCACGTCGCCCGGCAGTTCGATGCCGTCGGCGGATGCCTCGACGTGCACGAGCGCGCCAGTCACCTGCGACCCACCCAGCTCAGCGAGGCGACCGCGGTCGAGCATGTCCCGCGCGTCTGCCGTGAGGCCGAGAATCTGCGATCGTGCTCCCGTGGGGATCTGCGGCAGGTCGATCACCGTACGTAGCCGCACTGTTCCCGACCGGTGGATGACCGGCTGCGGCGTGCCGATAGCGCCGTCGGCGAGCTCCGCGCCCTGGCCACTCGCAGCATCCGCACTCACCGGTACGCGCACCGGAGCGCCGGCCGCGAACGATGCCTGGTCGACCTGGGATTGCTTCCAGGTCGAGAGGAAGGCGAGTCCGAACGTACCGACCGCGAGGGTGAGGCTCAGAAGCAGCACGGCCGCCGTCGCCCGCTGCGAGCGGCGGCCTACCTCCCAGGCGGCCAGCGAGATGCCCAGTCCCCGCGCACCCGACCCGGCGGCGTCGACGAGTCGCGATGCCGCGGGAATCAGGCGCACACAGACGAGAGCAGCTGCGATGAGCACGAGTGCTGGCCCTGCGGCGAGAATGGGGTCCACACCGTTCTGCAGACCGCCGCCGCTCACGGGACTGCGATACGACTGCAGTTGCCAGAAAGCGATGCCCGCAAGCACGACCAGAGCGACGTCGATTCCCGACCGCATCAGGCCGGACGCCGCACGTTGCCGCACCCGGGGTGCCTCTGCGCTGCCCGACCGGCGCCCGACGAGGGAGAGCGCGAGCGGCACGAGCAGGGGAACGAGCAGCACGACGACGAACGCGATCCCGATCGCGGATGCCGTCAGCCAGCTCGCGACCGGGATCGGGATCCCTTCGGGCATTCCCGCCGCGCGCATCGGACCCTGCGTTGCGAGCAACCGGTAGACGAGAGCAGCCAACGGTGGGCTCGCGGCAGCGACGATGACTCCGACGAGGATCGCTTCGACCGCGGCAAGCGCGAGCAAGTGCCCGCTCGATGCTCCACGCGCGGTCAATAGCAGTCGCTCCGACGCCCGGGCATCCGAGAACAGGCGTGCCGTCTGCGACAGCGCCGCCAATGCGAGCACCACGAGCAGCAGGCTCACCACCACGACTGTCGACCTGGTGGAGGTCAACCCGGCAGCGATCCCGGAAATCGTCTCGACGGCATCCGATGAGTAGGTGATCGAGTTCGCGATGCGCCCGGCTTCGAGGACGACGTCGACGTCCGCCTGGTCGAGGCGGTCGAGCAGCGGCGCGAGCTCGTCGACAGTGACGCTCGAGAACTGCGGCTGGTAAGCCAGTTCCAGCGAGGAGACCGGAATCCCTCCGGCGGCGAATGCGCCGTCGGCGACGATGAGCGGGCCGAAAGCCGTCGTCGCCTGGAAGAAGTCGACGGAGGGGTTCGGGAACTCGGGGTTGCTTCCCTGGCCCTCCAGCGGGTCGATTCCCCAGAACTGCTCCCCTGGGTCATTCGCGCGATACAGCCCGGTGATGATCGCCGTTACCGTCGTGTCGCGCAGGTCGACGCTGAACTGGTCTCCGATATCGAGTCCTGCGACGCCGACCGCCGACGCAGGCAGGGTGACGGGAATCGGACCACCCTCGGTGACGTCTCCGGCCCAGTCGCCGGAGACCAGGGTGGCGTGATCGCGGATGCCGTCGCGCTCGGAGAAATAAGTCAACACCGGCTGGAAAGACGGCGGCTTCGCGAGGGTCGCGACCGAGATCCGCGAGACGGCAGTGCTGGTCAACGAGGCCGTGCCCGTCGAGCCGAGGACGGTGGCGATCGCCGCACTCGGCGCGGCGCGGGAATCCTCGATACTCGCAACCGGCTCCGCGAGCTGCACGGTCATGGCCACGCTCTGCGCAGGCGCAGTCTCGAGCGCCCGGCGCACTCCCGATTCCTCGGTGGCGGCGGTGAGCAACCCGAGCGACGTCACCAGGGTGCTCGCCAGCAGGGCAACGGAGATAACTGCCGCGAGCAGTCGCCACTGGGTTCGCGTGCGACGCAGGGTCGTGGTGGCGATCCACCCCGGCGAGAGTCGTGCGCCAGTGGAGCGCGCGCGACCGGCATCCGCTGCGTGCGCCGCCCGTCCTGCCACGTTCGCTACCCCGTCTTCATTGCCAAGAGTCTGGGCGAACGTCGTCGTCGCCCCGAGCGCGCTGAGCGCACTCGACGTGAAACAGTACCGCGCTCTAGGCCTTCAGGCCGCGAGGGTTTGTGTCTTTTTGCGGGTTACATCGCCTGCAACCCGCAAAAAAGCACAAACCCGCGGGGTGGTGGGCTGAAATGACACAATCCCGGCGACCGCGCAGTGCGCCGGGTCGCCGGGATCGTGTCAGGTGCTGGTGGTTATGACCGGTCTGTGCCGTCCCTGTCGCCAGCTGCCGGCGCGGCGCTCGACTTCTTCGACGCGGACGCGGCAACCGGGCGCTGCGCTGCCTCGAGCGCCTCAGCCTCATCGCCACCGACGGCCTCACCGCGGGCGACCAAGCCGGCGACATCCGAGAGGGTGATCTGCTTGAGCACCAGCGACAGCAGGAACGCGATGCCGATGAAGGGCAGCAGGTACCAGAACACCGGTGCGAGAGCGTCGGCGTACGCGGTCACGACACCGTCGCGGATGGCGTCCGGCAGCGATGCGAGGGTCTGCGGGTCGAGGGTCGCTGTTGCGTTCGCCGCGTCACCCGCGCTCGCCCCACCCGCGGTGAAGACGTCCTTGAGGTTGTCGGTGAGGCGCGTGGTGAAGATCGTGCCGAACACGGCGACACCGAGCGACGCACCCACTTCACGGAAGTAGTTGTTCGTGCTCGTCGCGGTTCCGATCTGCGATGGGTCGACAGAGTTCTGCGCGACGAGAACAACAACCTGCATGATCAGGCCGAGACCGGCGCCGAAGACGAACAGGAACACGCAGATCAGCCAGATCGGGGTGTCCGCCGTCAGCGTGGTCATCGCGACCATGGCGGCCGCGGTGATGAGAGTTCCGAGAATCGGGAACAGCTTGTACTTACCGGTCTTCGTGATCAGGATTCCCGACACGATCGAGGTGCCGATGAGCCCGACCATCATCGGGAGCATCAGCAGGCCGGATGCCGCTGCCGACGTTCCCGACGACATCTGCAGGAAGGTCGGGATGAAGCCGATTGCCGAGAACATGCCGAGGCCGAGGGTGAGGCCTATGGCTGTTGCGTTGACGAACGTCTTGTTCTTGAAGAGGGACAGCGGGATGATCGGGTCTTTTGCCTTCGACTCGACGAGCACGAAGAGCAGCGCTGCAACGACGAGACCGGCACCGAACAGCCAGGTCTCGATCGCGCCCCAGCCGTGCTCCGAGTCGCCACCGAAGTCGGTGAAGAAGATGAGGCAGGTGGTGAAGGCCGAGAGCAGCACGACGCCCAGGACGTCGATCGGTTGCGTTGCCTTCTTGTTCGGCAGTTTCAGCGTGAACCAGGCGATCGCGAAAGCGGCGATACCCACCGGGATGTTGATGTAGAACGCCCACTGCCAGGTGAGGTGGTCGACGAAGAATCCGCCGAGGAGGGGTCCACCGACGGCGGAGAGACCGAAGACGGCGCCGAGCGGGCCGAGGTACTTTCCGCGCTCGGATGCCGGGACGATGTCGGCGATGATCGCCTGCGAGAGGATCATGAGTCCACCACCACCGAGGCCCTGCATGGCGCGGAAGACGATGAGCTGGGTGAAGTCACCGGCGAAGGCACAACCGACGGAAGCGACGGTGAACAGCGCGATCGCGATGAGGAAGAGGTTGCGGCGACCGAGAACGTCACCGAATTTGCCGTAGACCGGCATGACGATCGTCGTTGCAAGCAGGTAGGCGGTGGTCAGCCAGACCTGGTGCTCGACGCCGCCGAGCTGGCCGACGATGGTCGGCATGGCCGTGGAGACGATGGTCTGGTCGAGGCTCGAGAGCAGCATCCCGGCAATGAGAGCGCCGAAGATGATCCAGATCCGCCGCTTCGTGAGAAGCAGGGGCCCTTCGGTTGTGCTTTGGGGAACAGCAGTAGTGGTCACAGTAATCCTTAGTGGTGGGGCCCTGGTTGGCAGGGAGAGGCGCGTTTAGGTGGAGGCGAGCACGGTGCGGAGGGCGGCGAGCGAATCGGTGATGATCGCCGCGAAGTCGCGCGTGTCATCCGGATCCAGCTGTCTCTCGCCCACTATCCGGGCGAGTGACGAGACGACCATGACGGCCGCCTCGGCTCGTGGGTCGTCAGCCCTGACGCCCTCGCGCTCGGCAATGAGCGCCTGAAGTTGTTTCTCTCGTTCCCGCGTCGCCCCGATGAATCGGGCGAAGAGCTTCGGTTCACGCTCGAGCGCGCGCATGAAATCGCTGTGTGCGGCCGTGTCGATGTCGGCCTCGTCGAAGAGCATGATGGCCAGCGCGAACAGGTCGTCGATGACTCGCTCCCAGCCGCGTGCACCCTGTGCGAGAAAGCTCGACGCGAACTTCTGCGCTTCTTCCTCGGAATCGACGCCGAGTACGGCGTCATCCTTCGACGAGAAGTAGTTGAAGAACGTGCGGCGCGAGATATCCACTTCTGCACAAAGCTCCTCGATAGTGAACCCGGCGAGGCCGCGCTCGGCGGTCAGTCGCCGCGAGACGCTGGTGAGGCGGAATGCGGTTTCCTGCATCCGACGCTCACGCCTGTTCAAAGTTGCACTATCAGTCACAGAGTGCAGTATTGCATTTTCGCTCGCATGGTGCAATGTCGCCGGTGCATGCTCACAACGATCGCGCAGGAACGGCGGTGAAGGCGCGGCAGACATTCAGGCTTGCCCCGACCGTGATCGCGCCCGTTTACGCTGAAACCATGCGCACCATCTCCGTCGTCATTCCCGCAAAGAACGACGCGGCGATGCTGGAGAACTGCCTCGCCGCCCTGGCCCGGCAGTCGCGTCCGGCCGACGAGATCATCGTCGTCGACAACGCCAGCACGGATGCCACCGCCGCAGTCGCCCGCAGATTCGGCACCGTCGTGCTGTACGAGCCGCAGCCGGGCATCACCGCCGCGGCATCACACGGGTACGACGCAGCAATCGGCGACATCATCGCCCGGTGCGACGCAGACTCCCTCGTGCCGACAGACTGGCTGGAGCGGATCGAGCGAACGATGGTCGAGCATCAGGAAGCCGTCGCGGTGACCGGGCCCGCAACCTTCTACGACCTCACCCGCCTCGGCGACTGGCTTGCCCGGGTGCTCTACCTCGGTGCGTATTTCTTCAGCGCGGGAGCGGCTCTCGCCGGCATCCCGCTCTTCGGATCGAACTTCGCCATGAGGCGCGACCTGTGGCGCAGCGTCAGCCCGACGGTGCCGCGCGACGAACCCGAACTACACGACGATTTCGATCTGAGCTACCGCATCCGCCCCGGCCAGCACGTGCGATACGACCGGGCAATGGTCGTGCGCATCTCGGGGCGCCCATTCCGCAGCCTCACCGCGATGCTCCGCCGTTCAGCGCGCGCGTGGACGACCATGCGCCTGCACTTTCCCAGCGAGCTTCCGCACCGCCGCTGGTACGCCCGGGCGCGGTCTGCGGGTTAGCCCGAGCGCGGTAGCCGGATGCGGATCGGGCCCTTGAACTGCGACGGATCGACAACGGAACCGCCCTGGGTGATCTCGACTTCTCCGCGTGCGACGAGCCGGCGGGCCGCCCTTCGGGTCGGCTCCATGAGGTCGCGCCAGTCGTCGCTCGTGGCCCGCGCGACTTCCGACGGGCAGATGCTCGATGTGGCCGGCCGGGCCGCGAGCAGTTCGGTGATTTTCCGCTCCAGGGCGATGTCGGTCTCGGTGACGCGATGCTGGCGGCAGGCTTTGGAGCACCAGCGCTGGCCGTCGATCGCAGACTTCGG